>Ga0181362_1000248_pt1 | contig 10523 bp, 12 predicted proteins | sample Su13NDMM110SN_FD_130095 | JGI IMG/M metagenome (GOLD analysis project Ga0181362, IMG submission 130095) | Freshwater viral communities from Lake Michigan, USA - Su13.ND.MM110.S.N | ecosystem: Environmental > Aquatic > Freshwater > Lake | place: USA: Michigan | collected 2013-07-16 | reverse complement strand
TCCGTGCCACAAATGATAAACTGTTCCGGTTGAGCACGACAATTTCGGTTGAGCTATTGCGCAGTATTCAGCGTATGCTAATGCCATCGAGGCGTGAGATGGATATTTTATATTAATCCATGCCGCTACTGATAAAGTATCTTCGTGTCCCATAACACAATACTTCATCCACCCGATTTCTTTAAACCATTTTCGCTGGAATGCCCACGCAAAACCTGGGTGATAGTTCCAGTCCCAACTATTCTTTATCGGCATACGTACAGCTGACATGCCAGTTCGAATCTCTTTAGTATATGTACTATCAAGCCAAACGCACGATGAAAAAGGTTGTACCGCTTCATAAGTTTCTAGAAGGTGTGAAACCTCATCATACCATCCAGGGTTTCCAAAAATAATATCTGCATCTAGAAATAGTAGTTTTGTAAAATAAACCGGAATGCGCTTCTCTAATAAATTGCACAAAGATTCTTTATGGAAGAGTACACTATTACCTCTTACATGAAATGCATCTGCAATCTCTGGCTCCCTGTCATCAAAGATCAGCTCCATTGTGTAATATGGAATCTTAGCGAGCTTCATCTTCTCAACCGTATACAGGTAATTCATTAAGAGCTTTTTTGAACACGCTGAATTAAAAAACACAAAACAGATCGCCATATCTCCGCTGGTTGGATTATTATAACGACATATAGCGATATCTACAATACTATTCGGTTTAGGCTTGTTTGCCTCGCGGAAGAGTTTTAATTTTTCGAGCTGAGTCATATTTGTTCCTCATTAGCAGTTTTAATTAAAAAGCTAGAAGTTGAAATATTTTTACCGTGTATATGCCAAATAATATTTTCTTGATTATTAATTTCTGCTATATTACAATTACCACACCAAGAGTCTCTCCACATATTATCTTCATATCCATAAGTTCTATTAGCCTCTAAAATATAACTTAATCCCTTTTTATTAAAAGCAAATGTAGGTGGCATGTTAAACTCGCAACCTTCAGGATTACCACCTAGGTTAGATGCGCTTACCTGTCTTAAAATATCTCCATTTAATTGATATTTTATTTTAGATGATACTATATCCACTGTTGGATTATTATTAAAAAAATCTACAATTGTTTTAATATAATCTTTTTTATAAATGTCATCGTCATCTATTTTAACAAACAAATCATAATTATTAAAATCAGTTGATATAATTGAATTTATATAATTAAAATGTTGATGCTTATTTTTATTATATACAATATTTACATTCTGTATATCATTATATATTATAGAATAATCTGTATTATCATCAGCATCAGAGGTAATGTTAATTGAATGAAAAAGATTCTTATAGCTTTGATTTTTAATATCACCTATAGTTCCTCTCAACATCTTATGTCTCTTATAACTCGTTGTAAAGCACAGTACTTTTAAATTAGATTGCTTCACATCGATTGGATAAATACACTTATTTTTACAATATGTTGGAAGAACGGTCCAATCTTTACAATACACTTCTTGCCACTGTCTAGGAACACTAGAGCCAGGTCCATACCATGTCTCTGGTGCAATAACTTTTTTTCCGGTGTGTCTAGATAAATAAGCTGCCCACCAACTGAATGACGAGTTCGATATGACAAAATGATGACACAAAGACATAATCCATAATTGAGCATGAGGACACCATTCGTCAATATATATTGCATTGGGTAGGTCTAAATTTTCTTTACACCATAATATATCATCACTTGCAATTAGGTATTGCTTACAAGGTACTAACTCTAATGCCTTACATATATATTCTTTTGAAACAGTAGGATGATGCTTTGAAAATAAATAATCCCCCCTTCGAACATGGATTGCTGTTACTTCAGTCTCAAAGATAATAGGAATTTCCTCCCGTATTTTATTAACAAATTCTAATGGTGGACCAAACAAACTTTTTATAGTCTCACTATATTTTTTAAAATATTTCTCACTTTGAAAATATCCTGAGTATATGGTATGCTTATCATCCGATGGAATTTCTGGATTATAATTATTATTGTCTACAAATTCATCAGTAAATTCTATGCCTCTAAATATGTTTTGTGAGTAATCATTTCCTTCATATACTACCTGGCTTCTTGTAACTACAACCTGTTTGTTATATTCAAGACCCTTAGCGTAAGCATGAGCTATCATAAACATATTATTGCCCAGTCTACCAGCTAGAGCAGGTATTATATAATCTCTACTTAGCATAACTTAAGCACACAATACTCTTCTATTTTCTTAATAATAGAATCAGCTCCCCTGATTATACCTATAATTTTAACTTTATCCAATAAATTTTTGGTTTTTAGCTGAGATATAATTAGTTGGCACGAAGCATTTCAGTCGCACTTACCAATACTAACTTCATAGCTTACTTGTCGTATTCCTTTGGCTTAATAGTCTGTATATAGACTTCACCATATGCCTCAAGAGTACCTGTAATCATTTGAAAATCTTTTTGCGAAATTGAATCTAAATCTTTAAGTTTAGCATGAGCTTCTTGATACTTTTCTTTAAAATGATCTGCTTTATTTTCTTTTTTAGATACCCTCAAGGCATCGGCATATGGCTTAACCTTACCCGCAAAGTGATAAGCAGTAAGAATAGCGTAAGAGCCTTTCTTCATGGCTGTATCCTCAATTTTTTTTGCGCCAGCTGCTCGTTTAGTTACAAAGATAGAAAACATTTCTGTTGTCTTATCAATAACCTTTTCATATATCGTATTAAAGTTCATCTAGTTATTTATACTAGACTTATTCTATAGCAATCAGCAGAATAAGCAACTAAAAGACTTAAGGCTAATTCATCTGTGTCTTCGGGTAACTCATCTAAATAATAAACACCTACCCACTCCTCAGGCTTTTTATAAAAGTTAATCATTAACATAGTTTTAAACACTTACTGTAATAATAGTTTTTTAAAAACAGCTGACTCTCCTCTTCCAAACTTCTTAATCTTGCCAGCATCCGACAGCTCCTTAAGAGCGATATAAGCCTGACTACTAGTAAGACTAAACTTACTCATAACCAGCTTTTTAGTAATTTGCGGAGGATCAAGACTCATAATAGCTTCGTTAAGTTTTTTCTTTCTCTTTGCTTTAGACTCTACCTTAACCACTTCACGTTTCCCAGAGATCTTAAATCCGGTCGAGGTCATCCTAGCAGAATAATCCTTACAAGGTCCGAAGCGATTCTTATAAGTAGAGATAATGCGATCTTGCTCATCGCCCTCTTCATCCATAGTAATTATCATATTAACGTCTACAGCATGCGGTACTAGAGTACTCCCCTTTAGCACACCAGCCTTAGTCAGATGCATTACAAAGAACAGAGCACACTCGTTCTCTTTAGCAGCATTTACTAGAGTCGTCGCTGCATAGCGCTCCAATTCTGCGTGATTCATTTTATTACGCGTAGTTAGAGCTTGGAAGGAGTCTATAACTAGAACATCCATCTCCTTCATCGCTGCTGCAAGAGAGTCTACATCCGTTTCATTAGCAATTTTAACGCTAGTAACGTTCAACCTCTTACAAGTAAAAGCTAGCTGATATTGATTTTCTTCACCGGACGCGTAACCAACGCTACAGCCGTTATTACTTAGAGCTTCACAAAGCTGCAGGAGTAAAGTAGTTTTTCCGCTACCTGCTTGAGCGGTAATAGTAAATGCAGATCCGGGTAGAATACCCTCTCCGAATATACCGTCAAACTCTTCGATACCAGTCTTAAACCTCCTATAAAAAATGGAAGGAATTACGATATCCGATACTTTTGTAAACGACGTTTTTTCTATTGATAAGTTCATTTGTTTATTTTTGAGGTCTTCTAATTATATCTGAGTTCCTTAATCTTCATAGGGTATAATCTCTTGATTGGACCCTACTGAAAAGGGTACTGTACTTTGATAAGGTCCATACGCAAAAATATGATCGTCGTCAACTTCAACCTGCTCATCGATTATAATTGTTTCCTTTAGATATGTTCTTAGAATAGCTATCATACCTATATTTTAAGATAGTTCCTTAAAAACTATTTCATGTAGGGATTGCGCTCTACTATTTGCTTCAGCTTCCCAAGGTAGTTGATTATAAGCATCCATTGAAGATATATCTATTAGCATTTCCCTACCTAGCCACTTAAAATACTTTGTACCAGCATGCTTTAATCTACCCTGAGAAAACTGCTCTATATGAACTAGTTCATGCAGCAAAGTATTTTTAAAAGATAGTAAGTTTTGCCGCGCATCTATCTCAACTATATAATCTCTCGGTGAATATTTATATTGAACATAATATGCTAAACCTTCAGCACCTCTAATAGGTCTAAATACAAAACTTAGACGCTTAGGCAGCTTTATAAACTCCTTGATATATTTAATATTATTTTTTAGTATATCTATATAAAGAAGAGCGCTAGTTCGGTGTTGCTTGTAATTTCCATATTGAATAGATCTAGCTAGACTTATTTCAGGTACACTCATTCTTTATAGAACTAAATATTTAATTCTTATAATCTCTTCTACATCTACAAACTCTTTGAAAAATAGATCACGCGCAGAAGTTTTATCTTCAGAGAGTATGACAGTTGAGAGTATATTTTTAGTAGGGGGGTCAGTGTATTGAACTAGAAATGGCTTCATATAATGGTTATAATAATATTATTCGGGGGTTTATTTGCATAGAAAAATTATTTGATTGTATTTGTAAAAGCTAGCTAACTAACTGATCGACCCATAACATTATTATAAGCTAGTTCCTTTAGATTTTTTACGGTAAAGTGATATATTCATCCTATACACATCAAAAGCTAATTTGCTTAAGCAAATCCTCAAATCCTTCTTCTGACTTTTTAAGAGCATTAATACTCTGACGAAGCTTTTTATATTCTTCTAGTTTTTTGCCAATATAGCTTATTGGTACAATCATAAACCGACCATTTTTTACACCATAATTACCAGATCTACTCCCACTAAATCGAACAAATAGTATCGGGTCATATTCACTATCCCTATCTGGCAGATCACCATTAATCATTATTTTATGAGCATTAAGTTCATATGTATTAGTATTACCTGGCAGTTTACTAAGTATTATTTTACCTTGTAAAATAACATTGACATTATTTCTTCCAAATTCACCACCATAGTCACCGCCATACATTGACCTTAATTTTAAATCATCTCCTTCAGGTGTGTTTTGTATTTCTTTAAAATGATAATTTAGAGATTTAAGTCCATTAGGAAACTTCAATTTTACTTCATTAACAAATTTCTTTACCTCTGGATGCATACTAATTTTTGTACCAGATCTATTTGTCATTCCTCCATATTGATTAAAGTCTTTAGCTCTTAACCCACCTTTATGTGAAATAAAAATTACCGGGTCGTTATTATAATCTAAACTAAAATCACTCTTTGGTGAACCTTCTGTTGTAGAGATTCCATTGATTTTGTATACCTCATCCCCTACTTTTACATTAAAATGGTCTTCAGCTGTTTCTAAGCTTTCGAGAATCTTCTCTATTTGTTGCTTAATGTCTTTAAAGGCATAAGCTTCTACTCTAAGAGTAGAGCCTTTACCTTTCCCTAAGACAACTTGGTATTCAAATCCCTCCTTATCCTCCTCTTTATCTTTAACAATAAATGTATCAAACTGAGACGATGTAGAACCTTTTTCACCTGGCGATACCACTCTAACTATTTCAAGTCCCGCTTTAATAAGAACTTCTTCAAAGCCCTCTCTTTTAAAGTCTTGCTTTGGCTGTATACGAATATCTTTAGAAGAAGATCCTGGTTCGAGATTATCGTCTTGTGAGGCAATAATATTTGCTAATTCAGCTTTTGTGAATTTTTTTTCGCAAATAGGGGTAAATACTTTATGCCTGTCTAGTTGTATATTACCTATGTTAATAACCTTTGTGGTATATATCTTTTCTATTTCCCAGGAATGCATTAGATTTATATTTAGTCTTCGCTTGGTACACTATGAAGATCGCGAAGTGTCCAAATGTATTCTCGCACTTGTTCTAGTGTATTATAACACGCATTGCTTATTGCTTCATCAACGCTTTCGTCTCGGCGAAACGTACCGCTATTGTATTTTACTGCGTTGCGCAATTCAGCGAGCAGCTCATCAAGGACGTTTAGCGCTGCTCTGCCTTTTACCGCAGCGTTATATTCATATTCTTCTGCAGGCAATGTAAATTGCAGTGTTGCTTTCATATCTTTATTATATATTGTTTATGTTAAATGTAAATGAAAAAATTAGAGCAGGCTGTTATCAGTACGTCACCGGGTCGTGAAGCCGGATAGACCCCTTATCAGTGTGTTCCTCTACTTTGAGGTATGGCGCTCTTTTGTTGTTTTACAGCCTGCTCTAAAAATATAAAAATCTTATTTATTGTTTATTTATTATAATATAGTTCATTATCAAGATGGCGGAAGCGGTAGGATTTGAACCCACGGTGAGTTTAACCCCACATCTGTTTTCAAGACAGGCACCATAAACCAGACTCGGTCACGCTTCCAAAAAAAATTACTTGCCAGACCTTAGAGTCTTATGCCCCTCGCGCATAAGAAAGCATATTCGCTGGGTCACGGAGGGTCCGCTTTGTAGCGATTTGCATCGCCTCAGACGGATCTCCAGCATAGGTCTTCACAGCTGTGTGTAGATATTCTCGACAAGTAAAAGTAAAAAGGCCCTTGACAGAATCGAACTGTCGTTAGAAGATTACAAAACTACCGTTTTACCATTAAACTAAAGGGCCATATAAAAAAATAAATTGGCTCCTAAGGTAGGGCACGATCCTACAACCTACGCATTAACAGTGCGCCGCTCTGCCAATTGAGCTACTTAGGATTTAAAATGAGGAACGAGAGAGATTTGAACTCTCGGCACCCTTTAAGGTACTTTTCCTTAGCAAGGAAATACTTTAAACCACTCAGTCATCGTTCCATAAAAATAAGGTAAGCCCGTAACCCTTGTATGGCTTTTTAGATAGTACGCATGGTCGGACTTGAACCGACAAGCTTTACAGCGGCAGATTTTAAGTCTGCAGAGTTTACCAATTTCTCCACACGCGCGTTATTAAACATTTGTAATTGGTGGGTCGTATAGGAATTGAACCTATATTGGATCTTTAGAAGAGATCAGTATTATCCATTATACGAACAACCCACAAGTTGGTTGCGGGTGCGGGAATCGAACCCGCTTACGATGCTTATGAGACATCTTTCTGAACCACTCGAATTACCCGCGATTTAAAAATTTAATTTATAATTAGTGAGCTTATTGCATCTCAATCTCCCCATCGGACTTTAATGGCTTCTGGCGCTCACTACCCTCAACATTATTATAAGCTAGTTCCTTATAGTATCAATGATAATTATTTACACTTTCTTAGAGTTAATATTGTATCTGTGAATGAAGACCAGCCACTACCTTTAAATTCATTTGCATATACACACATAAATAAGTCAATAATACTCTGCTCGAGTGTAGTTTGCCGTATCGGCTCTTGTTTATTTGTATACATTATTCTAAACCTATCAAACGCGCCTTTACTAGTCTCTTGTGTTGCTGCTTGTTTAGTTTTATATTCAAGTTTTATTTTAGATTTATACTTTGATTTAAATATATTAAATGTCGTCTCGTTATCAGTTGCTATATATAATGATTGTATTTGGTTATAATTATTAATAAAATTAAAAAACTCATCATCGGTAGTAAACGCGTTATTTTTTTTAGCGAGTTCAGTGTGATCTGTTCTTCGGACGTGTACTGAAATATAGTTTTTACCTAATTGTAAAATATTACTTTTAATCTTATCTTGAATAGCAGGTAGAGGTACTAATTGTTTATATGTTTTATGTTTTATCCAAAAAGGGTGATCAGGATGCCAATCACACCCCTTATAATCTACTTTAAAATTACTTTTGTTCGATGTATAAAATGTTACATTATTAATCGGTTCAAAATAATCTAAAAAATAACCATTACAATATTTATCTGTATCCCAAATAACACACAGCTCTTTATTTTGTAGTCTAGCTTCTTCAAGATAAGATAACACGACTCTTAATCTATTACAAAGTCCTCCAGTCGGCCAAATTGTAATTTTATTTGGTTTCATATTTGTAAGTTCTTTATATCGTTCTAATAGATTTGTTTTATCTAAATGTTCACGTTGAGTATAAAATGCAAAATGAACAAATAATGTATCACCTATTATTCTATTAAATAAACCGCAAGATCTTGGCTTATCAGTAGAAAGAAATTGCTCTTCATCTGCATCTACAATACCACAAAACTTAGCGAACTCATCACCTCTCCATGCAATAACGTTAATTGAAACTCTTTCGCAATTATATAGCACCCAATTTGGTATGCTGAAATTAAATCCATCTATATATTTATCTAAAAACTCACGATGTATTTGTTCTGCAAATTTACTATCACACCACCCTATATCACCCATACAAGCATATTCCGCTTTTCCATAATTTAATCCAAAATTGCCTACCCGTTGATGTATATGGGTTATTAAGCAATTGTTTATGATATTACCATACAACAAAAAACTTTTTACATCTTTAATTCGCTCATCAAATAATTTTGCGAGAGACCCTTTTTTTATATAAATTATATCATCATCTAATCTAACGTATACTTCTTCTGGATTAACATAGTCTTTAAAAAAACTACCAATAGACGTTCCCGGCCAACTGGAATTAAATGGTACAGTTAGATACTTTATGTTTATAAAGTCATTAGTACTAGCTAAATTTTCAATAAATTCTATATCATCTTTATTTTCGGTATTAAGCCAAATATCCCAACTATCAAACTCATCTTTGCAATACATTAAGTTTGCATATAAGAGCTCAAGGTATCGTTTTCTACCAGCTGGGGTTACGATTATTTTTTTCATGCTACCCTTTAGTTATAAAGTAGATTATCTACCCATACAGTTATTTATATATAATAAAAAAAGGGCGATTCAAAAAGAATCGCCCTTTTTATAAGTTTAGATTTATTAGAACGAGCGCTTGAATTGAACTCCAGCAAAGAAGTTGTCTCCAGAGAAAGCATCTACAAACTCACCACCTAGAGCAGCGCTATAAGCAACAAACGGTTGTGCTATAATGCCCTCAGTGACCGCAAAGTCTGCAGAGATTAGAGCTTCAGCGTGCGTAAATGCAGCATCTTGAGCAAGGTAACCTAATTTTGCAGTAAAGTCAAGCTCAACTGGAAGTACATTAAAGTCATTTGAATACTTACCTTTGAGTTCGCTATATGCATTATTATCACCTTCTACAGCAAGGAACTGAGTCAACGAAAGAGTGACTGGACCAACCTCTTTACTAACTGACAGACCAACTTCTTGCGCTGAGCCGTCACCAGATTGGTTGAAGCCCTCTGAATACCAGGTGTAGTTAAGCGATAACAAATAATCTGAAACATTCTTGGAAAAGACTGCTGTTAGATCAGTAGCCTCGTCAGAGATTGTATCAGTGCCTTCTGCTAAACTATAATCAGCACTCAATGCGAGTTTGATTTCAGCTGGAAGCTCAAGGTCGGTTGTTACAGTTGCAGCTGCTTCATTTTGGCCGATATCAGAACCGCGCCAGACTCTATCAGAGCTGTATTCGGTTGTAACATCAACAATAGAGGCATTAGCAGCTACTGTGGATTCTTCAAGGGTACCTGCATTAGCAAAAGCTACTGCAGCCGTCATTACAATTAGTGTATTTAGTTTCTTCATACACTAATATTAACATCAGTTTAAGTAATAATCAAGCCTAAAAAATATTATTTAAGAGCTGAATGTGGGATTCGAACCCACTAATGACGGTTTAACAGACCGTTACTCTGACTTTGAGCTACCTGGGAAGTATAGTACACTTAAGTCCAGTCTCTTGATGAATCAGAGATCCAATCTGTCTCGTCTGAGTTATTAGATTTACTCCATGCGTATGACTTTTTTGGATTCTTTAGAACACGGATATTTTTTATACCAACAATAGTCTGATATGTATTAAGGCGTCGCTGATAATCTGACTTACTTTTAGATTCAATATATTCTGTAGAGCCATTACTCCAATCAACAAGGATAAAATAAGAGTTATTATTTAGCATTCCTAATTATATTATAGTTCCTTTAAAATCTAGTTATATATATATTAGTAATGATTAAATAATAACGGGTATTATAATAATGTATGATTAACTTTGAATTATATTACGAACGACGTGAAAGGAATCCGCTACGTAAAAGAGAGATAGAAGCGCAAAGTTTAGGAACTAACTATGATTATGTTCAAAGAGAAAAAGAGAATCTCTCTAAAGAAAGAAAATCACAGATTCGTAAAATGAAAAAGCTTGGTGTTGAGCCCGAACGAATTGAAATATTTAAGCAAGCTAAGATAGCAGAAAGGGAAAAAGAGCTAAAAAGAGAATATCTCAGAACTAAAATTACTTCTTCAGAATTATTATTTCAAAAGTTT
>Ga0181362_1000246_pt1 | contig 10535 bp, 9 predicted proteins | sample Su13NDMM110SN_FD_130095 | JGI IMG/M metagenome (GOLD analysis project Ga0181362, IMG submission 130095) | Freshwater viral communities from Lake Michigan, USA - Su13.ND.MM110.S.N | ecosystem: Environmental > Aquatic > Freshwater > Lake | place: USA: Michigan | collected 2013-07-16 | reverse complement strand
TTGGTCCAGTTTACAAGGCCACATCAACGGCAGAATTGATTGATAAGGGACAACTGGCAACATTTAAAATTAAATGTTTGATACTGAAATACCCTGATGCTATTTGTAAGATGGCTAAAGATTGGGACTACAATCAAGAAATAGAATATATAGTTATGAATGCTGCTAGAAATGAATTCATTAAGAATTTAACTTTATCATTGAAAGGTAACACACTCATATTATTTCAGTTCGTAGAAAAACACGGTAGAGATTTACACGCACTAATCAAACAACACACCAAGAATAGACAAGTGTTCTTTGTATACGGAGGTACCGATGTTGAAGTTAGAGAATCTATCCGTTCTATTACTGAAAAAGAAAAAGATGCTATTATTGTGGCTTCATACGGTACTTTTTCTACAGGTATAAATATCCGTAACCTACATAACATTGTTTTTGCAAGCCCATCTAAATCTAAAATCCGTAACTTACAATCAATTGGTAGAGGACTTAGATTAGGTGATAATAAAGAAGAAGCCGTTTTGTTTGATATATCCGATGACTTCAGAATTGGTAAATTTACAAATTATACATTAAAACATCTTATTGAAAGATTGAAAATATATGATGAAGAAAAGTTTAGCTATAAACTATACAACATAGAGATTAAGAATGGATAACATTAAAATAGTTAGATTACAAAATGGTGAAGATATCATTGCTAATTATCAAGAAGATGATGGTGAAGGTACAGTATTGTTAACCAACCCAATGTCATTAATGTTTAAGAGGTTGCCTACAGGTAAAGCTGTTATGATGATGTGTCCGTGGTTACCATTAGAATTGATAGACAATGTTTCTGCCAAGTTATTCGTTCAAGACATTTTATCGGTATTTCAACCAAGAGAAAAGATTATAGGACATTATAATAATACCGTGATTGAAGTGGAAAAAGATATGCTAATGAATGATACTGAAATGGAAAACTATGATGAAGAAGGCGATTACGAAGAAGATCAAGAAGAATTGGAAGAATTACAGGACCTTAGGAAGTACCTACATTAACTAATCTTAAACATCAACACCGCTATGATAACACATGTCAAGCCCTTAATGTGGCAATGATGGTGTTAATTTCCTAAAGAGCTTGCTTTATTCCTATTTTATGTTAGGATGGTTGAATGATAGAATATAATAATGAAAATTTAAAAGTGGTATCTGAGTTGATTCGCAAGAATCTTACACCAGATTTGATTGCTAAGAAGTGGCGAGAACGCAACTCTCGCAATCCAACCTTTGGTCATTGCCACACCGCAGCCGGTTGTTTGTATAAAATCTTTGGTCCCAAGGCAATGCACATGCACCGAGGTTTTGATGGTCAAATCTATCACTGGTGGGTAGTTGACAAGAACGGTAACATCATTGACCTAACATCCGAACAATACACAAGTATTGGTAAAATACCACCTTATGAACAAGGTGAGAAATCAGGTATGTTGGGTTTTGGTTATAAGACAAGAGTTTTAGTATTATTAGATAAAGTAACAAGTGAATTAAATATTGCCAAATAAAGCTTGACAAACACCATATGATAGTGTATTATGTTGGACTGATTTATATAATAGGAATTTTATGATTGACATTCTTTTTGTGCATCCAAATGCATCTGAGGTCATATACCAAGGCCTTGCTAAAAACAATGCAGCAATTGAACCACCTATATGGGCAGCAATGTTGGCCAATAGTGTGCGAAGTAAAGGATTCAGGCCAGAAATTCTTGATGCAGAGGTTGAAGGTTTAGATTATCTTTCAGCTGCTAAAAGAATTACTGAATACAAAGCTAAGGTTGTTTGTTTTGTTGTATATGGCCAACAACCATCCGCATCTTCTCAAAACATGGAAGGCGCTACTGCAACGGCAAGAGAATTAAAAAATCTTGAACCGAATACTTTTGTATTGTTTGTTGGCGGCCATGTTGCTGCATTGCCAATTGAAACACTTGAAAAAGAAAGTTTCATTGATGCCGTTTGTCAAAATGAAGGCGTATATACAATTCAAAATTTGTTAAAACTGTCCTCATTTGACGAACACAATTTAAAGAAGATTGATGGGTTGGTTTTTAGAACAAACGATAACCAAATTTGTTTAAATCCACCTTCTGAAATTGTTCCAAGAAGTTCTCTTGATGTTGAATTATCTGGAATGGCATGGGATTTATTGCCGCCACTTTCTAGATATAGAACAGCTGGGTGGCATTCTTGGACAAACGATACTGAAAAACAACCATTCGCTGCACTTTATACCAGCCTTGGATGTCCGTACAAATGTTCATTTTGTATGATTAACATTATCAATAGAACAAAACAAGGTTCAAATGTCTCATCAGAAGATAGTAATATTTTCCGATGGTGGTCTCCTGAATTCATTATTAAACAGTTTGATTACATTGCTGAACAAGGTGTTAAGAATGTAAAGATTGCTGATGAACTATTTGTGTTAAATCCAAGACACTTTGAGGCTATTTGTGATTTGATTATTGAAAGAGGATATGACTTTAACATTTGGGCATATTCAAGAGTTGATACATGTAAACCAAAGCATCTAGATAAACTTGCAAAGGCCGGAGTAAATTGGTTGGGTCTAGGTATTGAAAACCCAAACAATGATCTACGAAAAGAAATTCATAAAGAAGGATTTCAAGAGGTTAGAATTTTAGATTTATTTAAAGTTATTCGTGAAGCTGGTATCAACATTGCAGGTAATTACATATTTGGTTTGCCATTTGATACACAAGAATCAATGCAAGCAACACTTGATTTTGCATTAGAGAATCCAACGGAAATGACTAACATGTATTCTGCCATGGCATATCCTGGTAGTCCTTTACATAATCAAGCTAGACTATTTAACATAGATTTACCAAAAACATATTCAGGTTATAGTCAACATTCATATGATACTTTGAATTTGGCAAGTGAGAACTTAACAGCCGCACAAATTTTATCCTTTAGAGATTATGCATGGGACATTTATCATTCAAATGAAAATTATCTAAACATGGTCAAAACAAAATTTGGTGATAAAGCCGTTAATGAATTAAATGAAACCCGAAAGATTAAACTCAAAAGAAAATTACTGGAGACATAATGATAAAAATTGCAGATTATATAATTAATAAATTGGCCGATGAAGGCATTGACAAGATGTTTGTTGTCTATGGTGCTGCAAACGGTGATCTTATTGATGCTTTCACCAGAACAGAAAAAACTTCTTATGTTGCTGTAATGCACGAGCAGGCTGGTGGTTTTGCAGCTGAAGCTTATGCAAAAACATCAGGTAAGATTGGTGTCTCCATTGCAACAAGTGGTCCTGGTGGTATGAATTTTGTTACACCAATTGGTAACTGTTTTTATGATTCTGTTCCTGCAATTTTCATTACAGGTCAAATCAACAGTAAGTTTTTGAGGCCTGATGAATCATTGCGTCAGATTGGTTTTCAGGAAACGGATATTGTTTCAATTGTTAAACCAATTACAAAATATGCTAAGATGCTTGTTGATCCTAATACAGTTAAGTATGAAATTGAAAAAGCAATTCATCTAGCTAAATCTGGAAGACCAGGTCCTGTTCTTCTTGATGTGCCTCTTGATCTACAAAAGAAACTAATTGATCCAGAAAAACAAATTGGATTTGATGTAGGCATTCATACTACTGAATATGATGAAAAAAGAATTAAATCTTTAGTGTTAGAATTATTGGCAGATTTAAAGAAATCAACTAGACCAGTTATTTTAGTTGGTGGTGGAGTAAAAAATGCACAAGCTATTCCTTTACTACAAGAAGTTTCTAAATTGTTGCAAGTGCCTACATTTCCAACATGGAATGCATTAGACATTGTTACTAGTGACCTAGAAACATATTGTGGTCGTGTTGGTACATATGGTGGTGCAGGAAGAAACTTCGCTATTCAAAATAGTGATCTGTTAATTTCTGTGGCATCAAGAATTTCAGGCCGTATTACAGGAGGTAATGTATCTTCTTTTGCTAGAAATGCCAAAAAAATTATGGTTGATATTGATGAAGCACAATTACAACCTCAATTGCAACAAGTTCCGTTTGATGTAAATATTAAATCTGATGCCAAGTTGTTTCTATCAATACTTAAAGAATTAATTATTGAAACAGGATACAAACCTCAACACAATGATTGGTTGAAAGAAGCTCAAGAATGGAAAGTTAAATATGATCCAGTAAAACCAAATTTTGGATCATCAACAACAGTAATTCACCCTTACCGATTCATGCGGCAGCTTGCTGAACAAATTAAAAATGATGGTGTAATTGTTGCTGATTGTGGTGGTAACATTGTTATTGCATCACAGGCATTTGAAACCAAATTGGGTCAACACTTCATTACAAATAACGGTAACTCTCCAATGGGATTCTCTTTTGCTGCGGCAATTGGTGCTTGGTTTGCAGCTCCTGAAAAAACTATTGTCTGTATTATTGGTGACGGCGGTTTTAATATGAACATTCAAGAGTTACAAACAATCAAAAATTATGGCTGTAAGATTAAAACTTTCATTATGAATAATCATATTTACGGCATTACAAAAGCATATCAAGAAACAAACTTCCAAGGCCGAGCAGAAGCTTGTGGACCAAAAGGATATTCACCACCAAATTTTATTGATATCTGTAATGCATACGGTATTAAAACTGTATCATTAAAAAATCCAGGTGATGTTGAGAAAACAATTTCTGAAATTTTAGAGTCTGATGAATCAATCGTATGTGATTTGGATATTGATGAATATCACACATATGAACCTAGAATTTTTGGTTGGAGTACACCAATTGAAGATATGTACCCATACATTGATAGAGCAGAATTTAAATCTAATATGTACATTGAACCAATTGAAGGATGGGAAACACCAGCGATGCCAGATGTGGTTAATCCTGTATTAACTAGTGAATAATTTTTTATGATTATAACCAAAACTCCATATAGAATATCATTGTTTGGTGGCGGTACAGACTATCCAGCATGGTTTAAAAATAAACCTAGCCGGGTAGTTTCAGCTGCTATAGCTAACTATTGTTATTTTACCGTTAAGGTATTGCCACCATTCTTTGAACATAAAAATCAAGTTGTGTATTCTAAAATTGAAAGTGTCAATACATTTTCAGAGATCAATCATCCATCAGTAAAAGCTTGTTTGAAATATATGAACATACCAAATGGTATTTCTATTGCATATGATGGAGATTTACCAGCTAGATCTGGCATAGGTTCAAGCTCATCATTTACGGTTGGATTGTTACACGCATTACATGTATTAAAAGGTGAAGAAGTTAGCCGTGAAAGATTATCAAGAGAAGCCATTTTTGTTGAGCAAAACATAATAGGTGAGAATGTTGGAATACAAGATCAAATTATGGCCGCACATGGTGGCATTCGTTTAATTGAAATGGGTCCAGGTGAATATTGGCAATCTAGTGCTTTACCTTTATCATATGATTATCGTAAAGAGCTTGAAAATTATATTATGATAGGGTTCTCTGGTGTCAGTAGAATTTCGGAAAGTGTTTCCAAAAAACAAGTGGAAAATATTAAAAAAGGTACTATAGAAAGTTTTCTTAATTCTATTCTTGACCTTAGTAATAAAGCAATAGATTGTTTAGTAAAAGAATCTGATATGAAAACAATTGGCGGTTTATTACATGATGGCTGGTCTTTAAAAAGGGAACTAGCTGATGGTGTAACAGAGCCTTGGATTGATGACATTTATCACAACTCTATTAAATGTGGATCACTAGGCGGTAAATTGATGGGAGCAGGAGGTGGAGGATTCTTTATGTTTCTTGTTCCTCCTGAAAAACAAAAAGAGTTTAAATATAGAATGAAGTCTATCAAAGTTTGGATACCATTTAAATTTGATACAGACGGAACACAGTTAGTTTTGAAATCGTGAGGACATAATGAAATATCCATTGATGCGTAATAATATTAGTAGATCAGATTTAGATGCTCTTATTGAACATCTAAAACAAGATGATCCAATTTTAACTAATGGTCCAAATTGTAAAAAATTTGAAGATGAGTGGTCAAAATGGTTGGGTGTTCACTATTCTGTTTTTGTTAATTCAGGAGCCTCTGCTAATCTTTTGTCTATGACGGTTTTGAAAATTAAATATCCTGAAGGTGGAGAAATTATTGTACCACCTCTTACATGGGTATCAGATATTGCATCGGTTATTCAATGCGGATTCACTCCGGTTTTTGTAGACATTGATTTAGATACCTTGGGAATGAATAATCAAAAGATACTGGATGCAATTACCCCAAAAACAAGAGCTGTATTTTTAAGCCATATTCAAGGCTTCAATGCATTAACAGATAAACTTATTTACGAATTATCAGATCATAATATTCCTTTAATTGAAGATGTTTGTGAATCTCATGGTGCAAGCCATGGTAACAGGTTGTTAGGTAGCATTGGATTAATGTCTAACTTTTCTTTTTATTATGCACACCATATGACAACAATTGAAGGTGGCATGGTATGCACAAATGACCCTGAAGTGTATGAAACACTCCGTATGCTTAGATCACATGGCATGGTTCGTGAGATTGATAACCCAAGTAGAAAATCAAAATATGTTAAAGAGAATCCAGAATTAAATCCAGATTTTATCTTTGCTCATGCAGCCTACAACATGCGTAACACAGAGTTGGGCGGCATACTTGGTAGAAAACAGTTGACAAAGTTAGATGAAAATGTTAAAATGCGTAATGAAAACCATTTTAGATTTCTAAGAAAATTAGATATGAATAGATTTGCAACTGACTTTAAATTAATTGGGTCTAGTAATTATGCTTTTAATTTATTGTTATTGAAAAAAGATCCCGAGTATGTTACAAGATTGATGAATACAATGCAAACCTATGGTATAGAATTTAGAAGGGGCAGCGCAGGAGGAGGCAACCAATTGCGACAGCCATATCTTAAAGGTATTGTTCCTGATGGTCATTATTTAAATTATCCAAATACTGAACATGTTCATTTTTATGGATTCTATATTGGTAATTTCCCTTCAATGACATTTGATGAAATTGATTCAATAACAAACATTATAAACAAGGTGTAATATGGCTAATATATTAGTTACAGGTGGTGCAGGTTATATTGGATCAATGCTTGTTCCTGAGTTATTGAACACTAATCATAATGTTACGGTACTTGATAATTTTATGTACGATCAAACAAGTTTAAATCATCTATGCGGTAATCCAAAATTCAATGTTTATAAAGGCGATGTGCGAGTTGAATCTGATATTAACTTTTTGTTGAAAGATGCTGATATCATTATACCTCTTGCAGCATTAGTTGGTGCACCAATCTGCAAACAAGATCCGATTGGAGCTGATACAACTAATGTGCAAGCTATCCAGAAAATGTTGAAGAAGTTAGATAAAGATCAAATTGTTATTATGCCTACGACCAATAGCGCATACGGAACGGGTGAGTTTTGCACAGAAGAATCACCATTGAATCCAATTTCAAAGTATGCTATTGATAAAGTAATCATTGAAAAAGAATTGATGGAACATTCAAATGCGATTAGTTATAGATTAGCAACCGTATTTGGTATGTCACCTCGTATGCGTATTGATTTACTTGTTAATGATTTTGTTCATCGTGCTGTTAAAGATGGTTTTATTATTTTATTTGAAAGCCATTTTAAACGCAACTATGTTCATGTGCGTGATGTTGTTAATGCTTTTGGCCATGCTATAAACAATTTTAGTGATATGAAGGGCAACATTTATAATGTTGGTTTGTCTGAAGCTAATGTTTCTAAATGGGAACTATGTGAAGCAATTAAACAATTTGTTCCAACATTTACATTTATTGAAGCTGAGATTGGTAAAGATCCCGATCAAAGAAATTATGTTGTGTCAAATGAAAAAATTGAAAACACCGGTTTTAAAACTAAATACAATTTAAATTTTGGAATATCAGAACTGGTTAAAGGATATCGTATGATTAAGAATACGAAATATGGCAATGTATGAGTAAAAAACATTACATTAACAACGGAGATTTTCTTGTTGCACTAGTTGACTATCACGATAGGTGTGCAAAGGCCAAAGAACTTGATAAAGAAGATCCTCCTATCCCTAATTATGTAGGTGAATGCTTTCTGAAAATTGCAGAACACTTATCTCGTAAGCCAAACTTTGTATCATATTCTTTTCGTGATGAAATGATTTGTGACGGCATTGAAAATTGTATTCAATACTTTAGAAATTTTGATCCTGATAAATCAAAGAACCCGTTTGCATACTTCACTCAAATTATTTACTTTGCTTTTTTGCGTAGAATCCAAAAAGAAAAGAAACAGTTATATGTTAAGTATAAAGCCACACAACAATTCGGATTACTTAATGAGGGTGAGATGTATGAAGATGAACATGGCAAAATGCAACAATTTCAAATGTATGATAACATAGCTGAGTTTATTGAAACATACGAAAAAACAAAAGATGCAAAGAAGAAAGTTAAGGCAAAAGGCCTTGAACTTTTTGTTGAAGAAGAAATTAACGAAGATGATGAAAAATGAAAATTTGTATTTTAGGTGACACACATTTTGGAATGCGTGGAGATTCATTAGAATTTCATAATCATTATAAGAAATTTTATGAAGAAACATTTTTTCCATATATAATTGAAAATAATATAACAACCGTGTTTCAAATGGGTGATCTGTTTGATCGTAGGAAGTTTATTAATTTTAACACACTCTATCTAGCTAGAGAATATTTTTTTGATAAACTAAAAAAACATAACATACAATTCTATACTATCATTGGTAACCATGATATCTATTTTAAAAATATATTGAGTGTCAATTCTTCTCAGATGTTATTAAATGATTATGATAACATTACCGTGATTGATGAGCCAATTAAAATGGTATTTGATGGTATTGATGTTGATGTTGTTCCTTGGATATGTTCCGATAATGAAGAAAAAGTTATACAGTTCATAAAAGATTCTAAATCACAAATTTGTTTTGGGCATTTTGAGATAGCTGGTTTTGAAATGGATCGTGGCAATGTTTGTCATGAGGGCCTTGACAAAGATGCTCTAAAGAGATATGATGTGGTATTGAGTGGCCACTTTCATCATAAGTCAACTGATGGGCAAATCACATATGTTGGTACTCCAGGCGAAATGACATGGGCAGATTATAATGATCCTCGTGGATTTCATATCTTTGATACCGATACCAGAGAATTGGAATTTATTTTAAATCCAAATAAGATATTTCATAAAATTAATTATGATGACTCTGTTACAGATTTTGAATACTGGAAAAAATATGATTACTCACAATTTAAAGATGCTTATGTTAAAGTTGTTGTGCTAAACAAACAAAATCCATATCTGTTTGATAATGTAATTGACAATCTCTACAAATCATCAGTAGGTAATTTAGCCATAGTGGAAGATTTTACAGAAACTATTATTGAGAATGATCAAGATTTGCTAGATCAGGCAGAAGATACTATTACTATTTTAAACAAACACATTGATAACCTCACCTTAACTGTGAACAACGATAAATTAAAAGTATTGATGAAAGAACTATATGTTGAAGCTTTAAATACAGAAACAGAATGATAATTTTCCGATCTATTCGCTGGAAAAACTTATTAAGTACCGGCAATTACTTCACAGAAATTCTATTAGATAAATCACCAAACACCTTAATTATTGGGCAAAATGGTGCTGGCAAATCTACGCTTCTTGATGCTCTGTGTTTTGTTTTGTTTAGCAAGCCATTTCGCTCGGTAAATAAACCACTACTTTTAAACTCAATCAATGGTAAAGATTGTGTTGTTGAGATTGAATTTGATACAGGCAACAAGCACTATAAAATTATTCGTGGTATTAAACCAAACATTTTTGAAATTTGGTGTGATGGTGAGTTGATAAATCAAGATGCAGCTATGAGGGATTATCAAGAGTACCTTGAAAAATTTATTCTTAAATTAAATTATAAATCCTTCACACAAATTGTTATTCTTGGTAGCGCATCATTTGTACCATTCATGCAGTTGTCCTCATCTGATCGCCGATTAATCATAGAAGATTTATTGGACATTCAAATATTCTCTGCAATGAATAGTGTTTTAAAAGACAAGGTATTAAACAATAAAGATTTAACTACGAATAAAAAATATAATATTGATTTGACACAGCAAAAATATGATTTGCAGAAGAAACATATTGATGAACTTAAACAAAACAATGATGAAAAGATTGATGAATACGATAAAGATATCAACAGCAGTAATATTGTTATATCCACCTTATCTGGGGAGATTGAGTCCTATACGGCCGAAGTCGAGCGGAACCAATTGGCGATTGCATCTAAAACTGAGACAGAATCTAAAGTCAAGAAACTTACGAAACTTGAATCTCAGATTGAAAGCAACTTATCCAAATTTCAAAGAGATATCAATTTCTTTCAAGGCA
>Ga0181362_1000244_pt1 | contig 10560 bp, 14 predicted proteins | sample Su13NDMM110SN_FD_130095 | JGI IMG/M metagenome (GOLD analysis project Ga0181362, IMG submission 130095) | Freshwater viral communities from Lake Michigan, USA - Su13.ND.MM110.S.N | ecosystem: Environmental > Aquatic > Freshwater > Lake | place: USA: Michigan | collected 2013-07-16 | reverse complement strand
TTTAGCCTAAAATAATCATCTATAGCGTTTTTGAGCGCCCCTGTTTACGCGGTTCGCGGTTTAATCTACAATAGAAAAAATTTAGAAACATTGGAGTATTGCAATGCCATTTCAAAAAGGTGTTAAACCTGCTGGATCCGGCCGCAAGCCTGGCAGCCCTAACAAGCGCGACGTCAAGCGCCAAGAGATCTTCGAGCGCATCGTTGAGAAGCACGGTGATCCACTCGAGGCCTTGGCTGAGATGGCGTTTAACCCTACGCACGACCTCTTGGTTCGCAAGGACTGCATGAAGGAACTGGTTCAGTACGGTCACGCCAAGAAGCGGTCTGTCGAGATCACCGGGCCTGACGGCGGGCCGATTGAAGCAAGGCTTGAGCTTGTCGGGCAGATCACCGATCTCATTGGCAAGCTGAACGCTGGCGGCAAATGATCCTGTCCAAGACAGAGCTGACGACAATCCAATCTAGCCTTGCTAGCCTGGAACTGGAGGACCTTGCTCACATAGCCTGGAAGCTTAAATGGAAGTCCACAGCCCGTGAGCAGCAGATAACGCCGCCTGGAGACTGGCTCGTTTGGCTTATCTTGGCGGGCCGTGGCTTTGGCAAGACCAGGACAGGTGCTGAGGACATAGCTAACTATGCAGCCGACAACCCTAATGTTCGCTGCGGTGTCATTGCCCCAACGTCTGCTGACATCCGAGGTGTGTGCTTTGAGGGCGACTCCGGGATCATGGGCATAGTTCCGCATTACCTGATTGAGAACTACAACAGGTCTATTGGCGAGATCACCATGAAGAACGGATCATCGATTCGAGGCTTCTCTGCTGAGGAACCTAGCCGTCTACGTGGACCCCAGTTCCACAGAGTTTGGTGCGATGAGCTTGCTGCTTGGCAATACGTCCAAGAGACATGGGACATGATGAAGTTCGGCCTGCGCCTGGGCGTAGACCCACGGGTCGTCATCACAACCACGCCGCGCCCAATTGAGCTGGTCAGGAAGCTGATCAAGGACGCCGAGAAAAAGAATAGCCGCATTCACATTACTCGGGGATCTACCTATGACAACGCCGCGAATCTTGCAAAGTCTTTTCTTGCCGAGATCACACAGTACGAGGGAACCCAGCTTGGAAGGCAAGAGATCCATGCCGAGGTTATTGACCCCGAAGAGACCGGCATCATTAAGCGAAGCTGGTTCAAGCTCTGGTCCGCCGACAAACCCTTGCCCCTCCTTGAATACATTGTCATGAGCCTCGACACGGCGTTCACGGAGAAGTCCCTTGATCGTAAGAGCCATGACCCAGACCCTACGGCCTGCTCGGTGTGGGGCGTCTTCCGCCACGAAAAGAAGCCTGCCTTCATCCTGCTAGACTGCTGGGAAGGCCATTTAGGGCTTCCTGACCTGATCGAACGGGTCAAGAAGGAGTGGTCCGTGCGGTACGGCGATGAGGACACCCGGCCCGTGATTAAGCCGTTGATTGGCCCAAAACAATCGATGTTCGGCGGCAAAGCACCCGACCTGATGATCATCGAGGACAAAGGATCTGGCATCAGCCTGCGTCAAATGCTGGCTCGTGAGGACATCCTTGCCTACCCCTACAATCCAGGCCGTGCAGATAAGCTCCAGCGCCTTCACGCGGTCTCGCATTTATTTGCACATGGATTTGTTTGGGTGGTAGAATCTGACAAACGGCCTGGGACTCCTCGTTCCTGGGCTGACCCTTTAATCTCGCAGCTGTGCAGCTTTCATGGTGAAGGATCAATCAAGCATGACGACTTTGTGGACTCAACGACACAGGCGCTGCGGCTGCTTGCTGATCGCAACAGTCTCTCAGTCACCAGAAAAGCTGAAGACAGAGTTGAACGGGACATCAAGCCAAGGCTTGTGAACCCTTACGCGATCTAACCGGAGCATTGAATGGCTGAAAACGAACAAGAATACGGCGAGATGTACGAGGTTGAGGATGACTCCAAGGTCCGTGATACCGAGGACGGTGGGGCAATGGTCACCCTCGATGACTCAGCAACACCTGCCGAATCCGAGTTTTACGCCAACCTAGCCGAGACAATGCCCAGTTGGGAACTAGCCAACCTGGGATCAGAGCTCTGCGACATCTTAGAAAAAGACAAAGAAGCCCGCAAGAAGCGGGATGAGCAGTATGAAGAGGGTCTGCGCCGCACAGGCCTTGGTGATGATGCCCCAGGCGGCGCATCGTTCACAGGAGCCAGCAAGGTCGTTCACCCGATGCTGACTCAGGGTTGCGTGGACTTCTCAGCCCGTGTCATGAAGGAGCTCTTCCCGCCTGACGGTCCAGCCAAAGACAAGATCATCGGTGAAGTCACCCTTGAGAAGCAAGAAAAGGCCGATCGCCTTGTCAAGTTCATGAACTGGCAGATGACCGAGCAGATGCCTGAGTTTAGGTCCGAGCTCGAACAGCTGTCTACTCAATTGCCTTTGGGCGGTGGCCAATACCTTAAGATCACTTGGGACCAGGACAAGCGGCGGCCAGTGCCTCAGTTCGTCGCCATCGACGACGTCTACCTACCGTTTGCTGCCACCAACTTCTATTCATCTGAGCGCAAGACTCACGTTCAGTACTTGACCCGCATCGAATATCAGAAGCGTGTTGAGTCAGGCATGTACATGGACGTTGACCTGATGGCCAGTCCGCTGCCTCCTGACGAATCAAAGGCCGAGACTGCCAACAACAAGATCGAAGGTCGTCAGCCCGATAGCTACAACATCGATGGCCTACGCACCACTTTTGAATGCTACATCATCCATGACTTCAAGGATGAATACGGCCTGGCACCCTACATCATCAGCTTGGATAAGGCAACTCAGAACGTGTTGTCAATCTATCGCAACTGGGAAGAAGACGACGACACCAAGCAAGAGATGCAATGGATGGTTGAGTTTCCATTCGTGCCTTGGCGGGGTGCTTACCCCATTGGCCTGACCCACATGATTGGCGGCCTAAGTGCCGCTGCGACAGGTGCTTTGAGAGCTTTGCTTGACTCCGCCCACATCAACAACTTCCCTGGCTTGCTGAAGCTTAAGTCGGGTACAGGGGGGCAGACAGACCGTGTTGATCCGACCGAGGTCAAGGAGATCGAAGGTTCTTTTGGCCAAGATGACATCCGCAAGATGCTTATGCCAATGCCTTACAACCCACCTAGCCAAGTGCTGTTTGCGCTGCTAGGCTTCTTGGTTGACGCCAGCCAGAACGTTGTTCGCACCACGTTTGAAGAACTTGCTGACAGCAACTCCAACACGCCAGTCGGCACAACCTTGGCTCGCATCGAGCAGGGCATGGTGGTGTTCTCCGCAATTCACGCCCGCTTGCACAACTCTATGGGCCGTGTGTTGAAGCTGCTGTTCCGTCTGAACAAGACCTACCTGACTGAAGAAGAAGTCTACGATGGCACAGGCGAGCTGCTGGTTAAGCGCAGCGACTTCGATGGCCCAATGAACGTGGTCCCTGTCAGTGACCCCAACATCTTTAGCGAAGCCCAGCGGTTTGCTCAGGTCCAGGCGGTCATGCAGCGGTCCAAGGAGATGCCTCAGCTGTACGACCTTCGTAAAGTTGAGATCATGTTCCTTGAGCGCTTGAAGGTACCTCAAGGCAAGGACCTGTTGCTGCCAGCGCCTAAGCCATTGGAGCTGAACGCAGTCAACGAGAACATTGCCATGACGATGCGCCGCCCAGTTGTGGCCTTCCCTGAGCAAGATCACTTGGCTCACCTGCAGGTGCACCTTGACTTCCTGACCAACCCGATGTTTGGCAACAACAAGGCCATTGGCCCTGCATTTATCCCCATGATGCTTGACCACCTCAAAGAGCACATGGTCTTATGGTATGCAACCCAGATCTATCAGGAAGCTTCAGACGCAGCGCAAGTTGACATTGGCGAGATCCAAAAGGATGCAACAGTCGAAGAGAAGCAATCACTAGACAAGCTGCTGGCAACAACCAGCCAGGTTGTGACCAAGCAAAGCCAAGAGGCCTTCGGTCAGATCCCTCAGATCATTGAGCAAGCCATTCAGACCCTGCAGCAGATGCAGCCTCCTGCCCAGCAAGATCCAAGCGTCCAGATTGCCCAGCAGCAGTTGCAGAACCAGCAAGCCAAGGATCAGGCAACGGCGCAGACTCAGCAAGCCAAACTGGCGCAAGATGCCCAGCTTAAACAGGCCGACATGCAGCAGCGCAGCGCAGATAAGCAGATGGACATTCAGGCTCGCATCCAAGAGTTGCAGTCAGAGCTCGAGCGCGAGAAGATTCGCCAGCAAGCCGAGGACGAACGCGTCAGAGCCCAGATCCAAGCCCGCCTCGAGATGAACGAGTCGGACAACCAAACAGCCAAGCAGCTTGCCGCCTTAGAGGTAGCAACAGGCGAAAGATTTTCTGTCTCAACCGGGACAGGAATAAACCCCAACCCACGTTCATAAGGAGCAATCATGGTAGCGATCCGCCTACACAAACAGATGGCCATGGGTAAAGGCTACCCTAAAGCCAAGAAGATCGATAGCGATCCTTCGCCCACACCCGGTTTGCCTGATGCAAACTACAAGACTATGGCTAAGATGAAGACCGAAAAGGTCACAGGCGAAGGTGGCGGCAACGGCGGCACTAACAGCCAGCGTGGTCGTAAATAAATGCTTGCTGACTTTGTTGCGGTCATTAAAGCTGAAAAGAACAAGTTGGCAGAAGAAGCCATCACACTCCGTCCTGGCGAAGGCAAGGACATTAGCTTTGAATATGGCCACCGTCAAGGCGTCTACGCCGGTCTTGATAGAGCCATTCAGTTGATCAACAACGTTGTCCGCGATGTTGAAATAAAAACCCGAGATCTTTAACCCCAGCATACGGAGAAGCGAATGCTACTTGAAACCCCCATGTCCTTTAATTACGCCTCATTAGACGAGGCCTTCCCAGCAGTCGATTGCGGCCACGAGCCGCTTGGTTCACGCGTGATCATCCAGGTCCGCAAGGCCAAGAATCAAACGGCTGGCGGTATCTACATCCCTGAGGAAGCAAGGAAAACAGAGGCCAGCAACACACAGATCGCCAAAGTTGTGGCAGTCGGCTGCTTGGCATACAAGAATCGAAACACTATGGAGCCGTGGCCCGAAGGCTCCTGGTGTGAAGTTGGTGCCTACGTCCGTGCACCTAAATACGGCGGCGACCGTTGGACCGTTAGGTCTGACAACGAGGAGATCGAATTTGTGATGTTCAACGACCTTGACATTCTCGCCAAGGTTACTGGAGATCCGACAGCGATCAGAGCATTTATCTAACTGCTGAAAGGAGCAGGCAATGGCTGGAGAAACACTACTCATCGAAGAAGATGAAGACCAAAAAGGCGGTAAGCCTCAGGAAGTTGAGTTCGTCCCTGTAACCACCAAGAAAGGTGAGCAAGAGGATGACGAAGACGATGACCCGCCAGAGGATTCGCGTCTCTCAGAAGACAATGAAGACCGCGAAGAACTACGCCGCAAACGCCGCGAGGAAAAAACAGATCGCGCAGCGCGTAGAAAACAGGCAATTGAGCGGGATAAAACCGAGCTCAACTTCCTGAGGCAGAGAAACGAGTCGCTTGAGAAGCGTATGTTCCAGGTCGAGAAGTCGGTCGTAGGGAACACGATCTCAAGTATTGATGACCGCATTGCCGACACCCTGTCAGAAGTTAAGGCCGCAGAAAGAATCATGGCTCATGCCATCGAAGCCGGTAACGGTGAAGATGCTGCTAAAGCCATGCGGATCCGCGACCAAGCCATGCAGAAGGTGCAGCAGCTACAGGTCAACAAGCATCAGCACAGTCAGGTTGCCCAGGATCTGCATCAGCAGTCTCAACAGGCCCCATCTCAACCAACTGGTCCAGACCCGGAAGTCGCGAGCTTTGCTCAAAACTGGGTGTCCAAGAATTCTTGGTACAACCCCAATGGTAAAGATGAGGCCTCGAAGATTGTACTGGCAATTGATCAAGCTCTTGTTGACTCGGGCTATAATCCAAAAACAGAGGAATACTGGCGCGAGCTGGATAAGCGTGTTGCCCGTAGACTTCCTGAAACTAAAGGAGGCGGTAATGACGACAGTCAAGATGACGATCGCCGCGGACAGCGTAGAGGTCCGCCCGTTGGTTCCAGCAGGGATCAGGCGCCGCAGTCTTCTCGCCGTGAAGTATACATCTCCCCAGAACGAAAGCAAGCTATGACTGATGCTGGAGTTTGGGAAGACCCTGTCCTACGCCAACGCTACTTAAAACAGTACGCAAAGTGGGACCGTGAAAACAATTCAACTCGCTGAAAGGAGTGAGAAAAATGAACGACGAACGATTAAAAAAATCCCCTGATCTTGTCCGCCAATCACGTGGAGCCACCGAACGCAAGGTGACTGAAGAACGTGCCATTAGTGATGATGATCGTGTTGAGATGTTTAGATCTCAATTTTTCAATGAAGCATTGCCAGATTTACCAAAGATCCCTGGCTTTCACACATGCTGGTTGACCACTACTAACCCCCGCGATTCCATTCAACAGCGGATCCGGCTGGGTTATGAACCTATTAAAGCCGAAGACGTGCCTGGCTGGGAATATGTAACCATTAAGACAGGCGAATGGCAAGGGTTTATTGGTGTCAACGAGATGCTCGCATTCAAGTTGCCGTTATCTCTCTACAAGCGATTTATGCACGAGGCTCATCATGAAGCTCCTGCTCGCGAAGATGAGAAACTGACAGCAGTTTTAGACGGCATCAAGGAAGCTGCAGCAGCTGCAGGCGGGCGTGTGATTGAAGGTGATGGTATTGCGGCATTGCGCGAAAGTCCTGGTCGATCTAAATTTGAAGAGATCGACTAATCCATCAATTTCTCTAATGAGGAAAAGCAAACATGTCTACTACTAGCACACCGTTTGGCTTCCAGCCCGTTTACCACGCAAGTGGTTTCGTGCGCCCGGCAGCCTTTACGCTGGCAGACAACGCTGCGGTGACCTTGTTGCAATATCAACCTGTGAAGATTAATACTTCCACTGGTGTTGTGACTCCGGCTGCCGTTGGCGATGCCTTTGTCGGCACTTTTATGGGTGTTGAATTCACTGACAGCGATGGTCGCCGTCGTGTTTCCAACAAGTTCATTGCGAACACCCCTGCAACCGAGGTGACTGCGTACATTACGCGAGACCCTGCTATCGTTTATCAGATCCAAGCTAACGGATCTATTGCGATTAGCAACATCGGCAACCAATTTGACTTTGGTTCGATCTCCGCTGGTTCTACCACGGTTGGTCTTAGCACTGCCGTGTTGGATACTGCCTCAGTTGTGGCTTCAGGCGGCACCGCCCAAATGCGCGTGATCGGAATTACCCCCGGTCCTGATAACGCGTTTGGCGATGCTTTTACGATTGTCCAGGTTCAGATCTCTGAGCACCAGGAAGTCGCCAACATTAACGCCTACTAAGGAGCATAAAAAATGGCTGTTCCAATGCGCAGTACGGACTTTAGGTCCATCGTTGAGCCCATCTTAAACGAAGAGTTTGATGGCTTGTATAACCAACGGGCGGATGAGTGGAAACAAGTTTTCACTGAGCGTCAAGGTATCCCACGTAATTACCACGAAGAACCCGTCTTGTACGGTTTCGGAGCGGCTCCTGAGTTGCCTGACGGCATGCCAGTCACTTACCAAGCCGGTGGTGTGCTGTTCAACGCTCGTTATGTCTACAAGGTCTACGGTCTGGCTTTTGCCTTGACCAAGGTCCTTGTGGAAGACGGCGACCACATCTCTATCGGTCAGACTTACGCCAAGCACTTGGCACAGTCCCTGATTGAGACAAAAGAAACTTTGTGTGCTAACATCCTGAATCGTGCTTTTAATAGCTCGTTTGTAGGTGGTGACGGCGTGTCGTTAGTTAACTCCGCGCATCCTATTGCTTCAGGCACATTTAGCAACGTGTTGACCACAGCGGCCAACTTGTCGCAGACCTCGCTTGAGCAGATGCTCATCCAGATTCGCAACGCCATTGACAACAATGGTAAGCGTATCCGTTTGACTCCTACCAAGTTGGTGTTGAGCCCTAGCAACGTGTTCCAAGGTGAAGTGCTGTTGAAGTCCGTCCTGCGCGCGGGCACTGGCAACAACGACATTAACCCGATCAACTCGATGGGTATGATTGACGGTGGCCAAGCTAACTTGTCGCGTTTGACTTCAACTACCGCTTGGTGGGTGCAGACAGACGCTAAAGTCGGCTTGCAGTTGATGATGCGCCGTAAGCTTGAAAAGAGCATGGAAGGTGACTTTGAAACCGACTCTATGCGCTACAAAGCAACCGAGCGCTACGTTCCTAACTGGACAGATCCACGTACCATCTACGGTACAGCCGGTCTGTAATTAAGGAGGGGGGCCTCGGTCCCCTTCTTTTTATTTTTTTAATTTGTCAAGCTTTTCAAGGAGAAGACAACATGCCTCAATTTTCAGATGACCTCTTTTTAGGTTCCGCCGTTACTAACATGGGTATGAACTTGGGCGATCCTTCGCCCATGTCAGAAGGCGTGGGCCCTCTTGGTCGTATCTATGTGTGGGACTCCGTGCCCCTTACTAAAGGTGCTGCCAACATTGCGGCCGCTACCGTATGGACTAGTGCAGTGACTCTTACAGCAGGCACTGGCGTTACGTCAACAACCACTGCTGCAGGAACCACCGTGCTTCAGGTAGACGTGCCGCGCGTAGTGACCGTGACCACTGGTGCAGGTTCACCAACAACTCGTAACGTGACTGTGTCTGGCTTCGACATCTACAGCCAAGCCATGAGCGAAGTGATTGCCACAGGTGCTGTTGCTTCAACTACAACTGCCGGCAAAAAAGCTTTTTACCAGATCTCTAGCATCACAATCAGCGGCTCTCCAGTCGTCACCGTGTCTGTTGGCACAGGCGACGTGTTTGGCTCTCCAGTTCGTTTTACAAATCTGGGCTACTTGTCTCGCGTGGGTTGGGACAATACCCTGGCTGAAAATGCTGCAACAGCAGTGTCAGCAGTGACTACCACAGCAAGTACAACTACCGGCGACGTTCGCGGCACAGTGGCTCCTTCGTCTGCAGCTGACGGCGCTAAGCGTCTGGTTGTTGGCATCTTGTTGCCGGCATTGGCCGTTGGTCCTAACGCAACTCGCGTCGGCGCCCTTGGCGTGACTCAGGCCTAATTAACCAGGGGGCTTCGGCCCCCGTCTTTAGGAGAAAAATATGGCTGATGCAGTCACAAGCCAAACGCTTATTGATGGTGAGCGTTTAGTCATCATGAAATTTACAAACATCAGCGATGGTACGGGCGAGTCTGCTGTATTAAAGGTAGACGTCTCTGCACTAGCGGCAAGCGCAACAGGGGCCGTATGCGATAGAGTTACTGTCACCAAAATCTACATTTCCAATCACGGCATGGAAGTCAGGATGTTTTGGGATGCCACAGCAGATGTGCCTTTCTTTCTTTCGTCGTCTAATGCTACTCAGACGCTTGACATGAGCGCTTTTGGCGGTATCACCAACAACGGCGGCGCTGGCGTTACTGGCGACATTGTGTTTAGCACGGCTGATGCATCTTCTGGCGACACCTACTGGTGCATCTTGGAGATGGTCAAGGGTTACGCGTAATGGCAAACGTAACGATCACCAATTTAACGTCGGGCACTACGCTTATTGGAACTGAGCTGTTTGAGTCTGTACAGACCGCTGCTTCAGTTAAGCTGACATCAAACCAGATCAAGACTTTTACTAGTTCCCTGCCTACTTTTTTGGTGGAGACGGCCAACACTAACACACCGGCTGTTGCCGCGACTTTAAGTCACCAGACTTCAGGTGTGGCGGCTGTAGGTATTGGGACGCGTCTTGCTTTCCAATGTGAGACCGCAGCTAGTAACAACGAGATTGGGGCCGTACTTTCAGCCGTCACTACCAACGTTGGTTCAGGCACAGAAGCGTTTAACTTGCAAGTCTTGTTGATGGCAGCAGGTGCTACAGCTGCAGCAGTTGCTACTTTTAACAGCAACGGCAATTTTGGCATCACTGGCAATACGCTTAACGTTCCTGTGTCTAGAACAATTACCTTGTCGGGCGACACAGGAACTACCGGCGACATTTGTTGGGACTCGCTTTACATCTACGTCTGCATTGCAGCCAATACTTGGAAACGTGTGGCAATTTCAACATGGTAAACGATCACAAGTTTGGTAAAGGCGGAGGCACTTTGTTTGTAGCAAAGGGCGGAGCTGTCTGGGCGCGCAAAGAAGGACAAAATCCTAAAGGCGGGTTAAACCAAAAAGGTCGCGACGCTTACAACAGCAAGACAGGCGGCAACTTGAAGCCGCCTGTCTCTGCAAAGCAAGCGGCAAAAAGCCCCAAGGCGGCTGGTCGTCGCGACAGTTTTTGTGCGCGCATGTCTGGCATGCCTGGGCCAATGAAAGACGACAAGGGCCGACCGACTAGGAAAGCCCTTGCCCTTAACAAGTGGGACTGCTAATATGATGGGAAAAAAGATGGCCTTCGCAAAAGGAGGCAAAGTAAAAGCACCTTGGGATAA
>Ga0181362_1000237_pt1 | contig 10797 bp, 24 predicted proteins | sample Su13NDMM110SN_FD_130095 | JGI IMG/M metagenome (GOLD analysis project Ga0181362, IMG submission 130095) | Freshwater viral communities from Lake Michigan, USA - Su13.ND.MM110.S.N | ecosystem: Environmental > Aquatic > Freshwater > Lake | place: USA: Michigan | collected 2013-07-16 | reverse complement strand
TACTACACGGTGTACATTCCCCCGCCCTCTATCCCCAGTATGGAACATGATGTCATTAATAGACGGCCCATACCCAAAGTTCTTCCAATACTCATCTATCACAAGAAACACAGTTCTTTGCTTTTCAGTCATACAAGCTCCTATACACGCATCTAGCGTATGCTTAATTGCTTCTTTATTCTTATGTATCATTGTAAGTTTCATGCAAGGTTCATATTAACAGCTGTTAATATGCCCCCGCCCCTTTTTGTACAGAAAACACATAGGGGGGTCATTCCTCATCAAAGTCCAAGACGATGTCAGGATTTTTTTGTGCACCCCCCCACTCTTTTTTTTCTAGTGTTTGAATGTCATTTACCGATGTTTGAATGTCAGAAACAGTATGTATATGTGCACCCCCGCGCACACCCGCGTCAGGCGCGCCCACCCCGCCCGTGGGTGCGTCAGGGGGCGCATCCGCAGACCCGTCACCCCTGATTTCCTCAAGCAATGTGAGCCCATCGTCCTGCTTGGCCGTCACATTCGTCACCCGACCCAGTCGTTCTAGCAGTCTGGTGCGTATGTCCGAGCTCTTATGGATGATCGTGCTCTCCTTACGTTCAAGGAAGGCACCAACCTCGAATAGGTTGCCTATCATCTGCAAGGCCTTCATGCGTTGTGCAGGTGGCCAGTCATCATCAAGGGAGTGCTGGACGAGCTGTTGCACCAAGAGTGCCTTCAGTTGAATGGGGGTTCGATGTTTCTCTGCCTCTAAAGCCAGTTGGTAGGCTTGAACCTCCCTCTGGATTCTCTCATCCCTCATCAGCTCATATGGCTTACAGGCCAGTGTCCTCTTACTGGCGTCAGGTTTATAAGCCTTCCTATACGCATTGGCCTTAGTCTCACCGAGTGCTACTGCGTGTGCGAAGGCTTTCATCTTCCCAGTAATCTTGGGTTTCTTGCCTTCTCCGCTACTTAGTAGAGTCTCTATCGGAATGGTTTCAAGACCTTCTCTGATTTGCGTGCGAGTAAGTTTTTGTGGCATGGTGTTTCATGGGTATGAATTAGGAATCCCGAACATAGCAGACCGCGCGACACAATGCAAACCAGTCAGGCCTGACTGGTCATCGAGCTCCATCACCGCATCCAGTCCCTTCAGAGTGATATCCCATGGACGAGCTCCGTCACGCGCATGAGCTCTGCTGCCTAAATTGTCATTACAAAATAATTTAAAAAAACATGATAAAAACTCTTGACAAGTCAACACATGACATGGCGTAATCGTTATTCATGTGTTAGTCAATCAATTTAAAGGAGTAAGTTAATGAAGCCTCTCTACCTCATTGCCTGCAGTAACAAGAAGCTAGACCGCCCTGCAAAGGGACGCGACCTCTATCAAGGTCAAGCCTTCAAGTTTGCTCTACGCGCCTCTGAACGAGCTGAAGCAGATGTGATCATCCTCTCTGCTCTTCATGGTGTTGTTATGCCTCACGCACAATACGCGCCCTATGACAAAGCCCTCTGCAACATGACCAAGGCCGAACGCGCTGAGTGGGCAGAGATCGTGCAAGCCCAGTTAAAGATGCTAGGTGCATATGACCGCGAGATCACAGTCCTTGCAGGAGCTGACTACGCGAGTGCAGTTAAAGGTTTCCCCAATGTTCGCCTCCCTCTGAAGGGTCAGGGAATCGGACAACAGTTACAGACCCTCAAACACTTAGGAGAGTAAGCATGACAGACCTAGAACAGAAATACATGGAAGCCCAGTTGATCAAGGCCTTACCCCTGCCACCCGAGATGTGTGGTCAGGTCAAGATCAAACTGTATTCCGAATTCGGCCAGTCAAACTGGTTGAACATTACCCCATCCCAACTCAGAAAAATTGAACTGGCCTTACTGGAGGACGCATGAAATACTACCGCCACACCACCACCTTGCGCGAGGAGCTCGAGCTCAAGCGCAGACAAGACCGAGTCCTATCGGGCACACACTTCCTGCTCATGTTGGTCATACCCGTTATTGCCTTCTTCATTGCCATGTGGTTACTCTCATGACCGAAGCCCAGTTTGTCAAGACCGAACACGAATTGATTGAACTGGGCTATCGTTATGAACGAGCCCCAGTCCAAAGGTCTATTGCCATTCGTCAGACCTTCAGCAATTTATTGCAGCAATACCCAATTTATCGCGACCAATTTATCTATTGGTTTGAACAAGGCCGTAAGGAAGCAAGGAGCAATTAAATGAACAAGACCCCACACGAAATCGTCCACAAAGAGTCAGGCCGAATCATTGGCACCTACCCAACTTGGGACAAGGCCTATGAAGCCTACAACCAACTTGGGACTGGCAATGACGGCATGAGTGACCATGCCATTGGCGAAACCAATACAGGCTATCTCGAACGCGTCAGACAGGCGGACGAAGATAGTCGTCTATCGCGCCAACGCTACGAGGCTATGCGTATTAACAGAGGTGAGCCCCCAAAGGAAATCACGCGCCAAAGGTTTTGGGAATTGCTCGAAGTCCTTATGCCTGCAGACTGGACGCAAGCAGGGACAACCGAGTCCTTTCGCGTCATTGAATGCCAAACAGATGACCTCTTCACATGGTGCGCCCGAATCGGTGAACGCTACTTTGAAATGGTCTGCCCAAAGAAAACCACACACGCACAAATTATCAAACTTGTTAAGGAGCAAATGCAATGAACACCAAACAAACAATCACATCCTTCAAATTGTCTGCAACATGGAGTGATGACAAGACCGAGGGCTTGGCAAGCCATCTGCCTGACTACTTGTATGACCAGTTGCAGGACTACTTTCGGGAGCTGGAAGACCTGCGAGAAGAACACGACAACGATCTGCGTGATGAAGAGTATTTATTTGGTGAAGATGAATCAAAGGCAGTGAAGGAGCAGGTGCAATGAACATCAAAATATCAATGCGATGGGATTTGGCCGAGGAAGGCTTGGCCGTCCCTGCCTCAACAACCTTCAGCAATTACGACACCCTTGATGATGACCTCTACATCACCGCGCAGGAGCTCGAGGGCGCGACCCAAGGCAATGACCCTGCCAATTCTGATAACCATCCATTTTGCTACCTCACGCTGAAGGACGGACGAAGCCTCTACTTTATTAGTGCAGACCTAGACTTTGATTACAAAGAAGAAAACGAACAGTTGCAACAAACTGCCAACGAACTCATCCAAAAATACAAGGCCGAGATTGTCCAGGAAGGTGACTGGTGGTATGGCACAGACGAACATTCGTTCAATATCCATTGCCCTGATGAGGACGGATGGTATCAAATCAATGTTTACAAAGTTGACCCAGTCACAGGTATGGACAACTACGAATGGATGATCGACCTCGAACCAGTTTATTTGGTAGCGCAATACCAAGTAAAAAACCACAACGGCACACTTTTAGGCGAATTTAAGAATAGGTCTGCTGCCGAAAAAGAAGCCAAGTTTTACCACGAAGAAACAGGAAACCCCGCCTACATTGAGGAGCAATTAGCATGATTTATTCAGAACAACGTCAAGTATTTGGAAGCCATGTGATTGACATTGGCAAAGGTAAAGAATACGGCTATGTAGAAGTCAAAGTGACAAACAGCGCATTTACAGTCGCTGTTTTCGACCAGTATGACAAACCAGTCAGTCATGAAATTTACCCGATAAAACGCGAATTAACTGCCCAAGAACTTGCCTTCATGGAAGCATATGACCGCAATGTTAGCGGTGCATCACCAAACGAAGTTGAAGCCTACTTACGTGCAGAAAATCATGACGAATTCATCCGAAATTATGGCCATGAATACTACACAGGACTGGCTGACGCGCATGGGATGTGGATGGACGCATTGGCATACGCCAAAGACCCTGCCTACTTTGCTAAACAAGAAAAAAAAGAAGACGAAGAGGATGACAACTACATCCTGATCAGCTAAAGGCAAGTAATGCCTCAAGCCCTGCGAGTCAGGGTTTCGGGCGGGATTTTCCGCAATTCGTCCTTTAACTTAACTGGAGAAACAAAATGCCAAATTGGTGTGCCAACTCATTGAAACTTGTTGCTACTACTGCTGAGTCTGAGAAGAAACTCGCAGAGATCGTGTCCGAGCTCGAACGAGCAAAATGCGCTGGAGAGAGTGCCGAAATTTTTAAACTGATCAAGCCCATTCCCGAGGCCTTGATGATCACATCAGGGTGGTTAGGCAAAGATACACCCGAACAGGCTGCTCTGGAAATTGAACAGGCAGCGAACCTCAAGAAATACGGCTACAAAGACTGGTATTCATTCTGCACAGGTGAATGGGGCACCAAGTGGGACATGAACAACCAGTATGAAGACGAGCCCTACACCATTGAGGGTAATGCAGTAACGATGGTGTTTGACACTGCATGGGCACCACCTATGCAAATCTACTATGCCCTCGAAGATATGGGTTTCAAGGTCGAGGCCACGTATGTTGAGCAGGGGGTGGGCTATATCGGTTTCTACACAGATGGTGTAGATACTTGCGAAAAGATGGAGCAGTTTTATACCGAAGATGTGGAACAAGACGAAGATGATTTTCCAGTCATTAACCACAAGGTTAACCAATATTTTGTAAACAATGGTTTCGACCATATGCCCACTAACTTTGGAGGCTGATCATGAGATGCGATCACACAATGGAAGATTCATGGTGGGAAAGTGATGGGCAGGGCATTCCCCTTGCCCGAGTCTGCGAGAAGTGCATAGACGAAGTGCTATCCAAATACAACCCAGTAGTGCTCGGCCACTACACCCAGTCAGATGTTGACGAACCAATTAACGAGGAATGAAATGAAAGTAACTATTGAATTTGAATTGCCCGAGGGGCAAGAGATACCAAAGGTCGAGGACATTTTGATCCTGACCAGTCCTGACTGGCACATTGAGAAGTGGCACATTTCCGATGTTCAAGGCAATCACGTATGGCTGACAGACGATCAAGCCCGAGAAGCGCTCAAGTGGATGAACAAATACCACGATGCCAATATCGGCATTAACTGGGATTTTATTCACGCAGTAGTGGAAAACAAATTCCCCGAGCCCGAAGAGGTGAACGAATGATCTTGGATACACCAGACCAAATTGCAGTCGCGCGAATGCTTACGCTGCGGAAAGGTTTACAACTTGAGATCAAAGGAATGCGCCATTCAGGACGCAGTTGCTACTCGATCATTAAAAAGGAATTTGATCTGACAGGGACGCGAGCCCAAGTGCTCGAACAATTTGAACAACTTATCCCCAACTTTAAGGAGATCACAAATGGAAGTCGTTGAACTACAAGTATTCCAGTTTCATGAGCTGGACGAGCAAGCCAAGAGGAATGCGCGTGACTGGTTTCGATCAACCTCGGATTTTCCTTGGTTTGGCGAATACAAAGACTGCCTCAAAGAATTCTGCGACCACTTTCGGGTAAGCCTGCGAGACTGGAGTCTTGGCGATAACCAAGGCTATGTGAAGACGGACGCAGAACAACGCCACTTTAGAGGGATCAAACTCTCTGAGCAGGACAGGGATGCCATGCCCACAGGCTTGTGGCTTGATGCCGAGCTCTTTGCACACTTCTATGACGAATTCAAACGCACAGGAGATGCCAAGGGCGCGTTTGACGATGCTCTACATAACTTTGTCATGGCAGTCGCAAGGGATGTGGAGTATTACCATTCTGACGAATCCATTGATGAATCTATGGACGCGAATATGTGGACATTCACCGCAGAGGGTAAGTTTTACCCTCATTGGCCTAAATAAAACCACGCAGGGAGTCGGCTGCGGATGCAGTGCCGATTCTCTGCTCAGTATCGTTGAAGTCCTCATCGGCCTCGCCTACCCAGTAGTGCGGGGCTATTTTCTTGGCAGTCGCTATCCCCATTGGGTCATTGTCTGCGATCACCAACGGGTTACTCAGACTCCTGGCCACCTCGACCATATTCCCCGCAGAGAAGCAGACATGGATGGTGTATCTTTCCCGAAGGTGTTTCATTGCCCTACGCACCGACATTCCAGTCGCAAACCCCTCACAAAGGATGTTCCGACCCTTGTTGTCGATGACCAAAGACGCGCCTTTTGTGCGCTGACCCGAGAGAAATCTTTTAGTGCCATCCTGAGAGATTAGTTGACATCCAACTAAATTACCCAAAATTCGCATGGGCAACACCAACAGATTATTCCAGACCAGTCCCTTGTCCACGAATCCCTTTCGGTTGAGGTAGGGGTGTTCAGACTTAACAGAGTTATTCAGAATGAATGCGGCCTTTTGTGCGGCCTTGCGCTGGCGGAGCTCGGCTTCTTGTTTGGCAGCCAACTTCTTTGCGTGTGCATTGGGGTCAGGAACAAAGGGCTCCTCAGACTTAAACAGTATGTGTTTGTCATGGACTGCGAAATTTATAAGTGCCCCCTTGTGACCGTCAAAGATATACGCGCCATTCTGTTTTCTCGGGTGGTCTTCAGTCCCCACTCTGACCCAACGATCCAGCACTAAGTCTTTAATCAGCAGACCATGGGCTCTTGCAAAGTCTTCAAAGATCATTTTTTTGCCTTTGATTTAGCCCAAGCGATGTTGCGGGATTTTATCCATGTACTGGTCTTAGAGGATGTTGCCACCGGAACTGCGCCAAGTCCCCTCGGGTAAGCCCCATACTTCTCTTTGTACTTGTGCGCTGCCCAACCTTCTTTGTATCCACGCATACGCGAATAGTAAATCAGCTCAGAATAAAACTTTTGATTCTCCGACAGAACCTCTCGCTTGGTAATTTCTAACTCTGTTAATTCACCCGGCACGTTGACGATCTGCTTCATGGCCTTTTCAAAGCCACATTCACCGCATTCCCGACCCGACCAGACCCACAATGCACCACACGCAGGGCACTTTGCCTCCTTCTTTTCCTTCTCTTCGGGCTCTTTCTTTGCAGTTTCAGTCCCGCTTTGGAGCTCCGTCACGCCTTCTATAAACAAAGTGTCCCATTCTTTGCGGAATCTCAGGTAGTTTCCTGAGTGATCAAGCCACAAACCATAGTCTTTGCCATCGTAAGGACGCATAATCCGCCCCATTTGCTGGACATGGCTGCTGAAAGACTTGGAAAACGGCCTCGCAGACACCCCTATCATCACATCAGGGACGTCAAAACCTCTAGTCAGTATGTCAGTGGCCACCAGACCATTGATTAACGAATCTGGACGCGCAAAATCCTCGATCATTGCGGCTTTGTACTCGTCATCCTCTAAATAACTAATGGAAACAAAGTTATATCCGGCCTGATTAAACTGCCTAACCAAGTCCCTACCATGCTCAACACCCGAGCAAAACACAACTGTCTTCCTCGGCCTGCCAAACACTTTCATGGTTTTGTCAATCCACTCTTGAACAATGTCACCAGTGATCTGCATACCTCGCTTGGTAGTCTCATCCTGTGACCACTCGCCAGCAATCAGTTTGGCACCACTCATGTCAATCTCTTTGGCTATGTAGATCTTTAACGGTGTTAACCACTTGTTCTCGATCAACTCACCCGTAGGCTTTGCCCCAACCACGTTGGTATAGGTATCTCCCAGTCCATTGGTAAAAGGTGTGGCGGTCAGGCCTATCACCTTCATGTCTGGTCTGTCTTTGATGAACTGGATGATTTGCTTGCGCTGAACGTGGCACTCGTCAATGATCAGCATGGAGACTTCGGGAAAGTTATCTCGACTCTCCAAAGTCTGTGCGCTGCAGACCTGTATCTTCTCGTAAGGACGATACCGCCAATGGTCTGCCTGCATGACACCATGGTTGATGCCGTAATTGCCAAGGCGCGTACTGGTCTGGTTAACCAACACAATCCGGTCTAAGACCATGGCCACGTTCTTGTATTGCTTGGCCTCCTCAAGCATGACTGCCATGGCCACCTCGGTCTTTCCAAACCCTGTGGGTGCGTAGAGTAGCTGGCTTCTGTGGCCATCCTTAAAGCCTTGGGCGAGCTTCTCCACGACTTCCGCTTGATGCGGTCTTAACTTAAGCATTTAATTCTCCTACTGGGATACCGCCCAGCTTCGGGTTATTTCTTCTCTGCCTTCTCAGCGCGTTTCTTCCAGTAAGCCATCTGCTTGATCATCTCAGCGTTCTTATTCTGAAACTCGTTGCGTGACTGGGTCATTGTCCTAAGTTGGAACTCCAGGTCTTTGACTTGCTCGCGCAGCTCTTCCAACGTCTGCTGAACTTCTGCTCGGGCTTTCTCTGAGACTGGCAGGGATTTGACAGCCAACAAATCTTTGAGTTTTGCGTTCTCTTCAGCCATGGCCGTGTGCTCAATAGCCATCTCATGAAACTTATCATCCTCGGTGTACTCAGGCTCTGGTGGGGGCGGTGGTGCCATTGGACGGCCTGACCTAGATACATCGACCATCCGTCCATTCTTGTCAACGCGAGCTGCCTTCTCTAATCCCAATGCTTTGCGTACACGGCCAACTGTCATTGACGATACATCACAAATTGCCGCGATCTCCACATCAGTCTTCCCACCCAGCTCAATGTCTTCCAAGGCCATCTGCACCACATAGCGGCGTTCATCTGGTGTGCGGGGCTTGCCATGCTTACCATTGGCCTTCAAGCAGGCCAAGAACGCATCGCGCTTTGTGCCTTGGTTTACTTCAGCTTCAATGTCTAGAAACCCTGCGCGTTTGTGGGCGTGGAATCTATGAAAGCCATCGCTAGGCCAATAAGCCTTGCCATCAAACCAAAGGTCAATCGGTGGGAACTTGTCTTTGCCCTCAAGCAATATCTCTGTGTAGTGCTGGACAAGGGGCTCGTCAATCTCTTTGCGGGGCTGGGTGCCACCATCGAGGCGGATCTTTGTTAATTTAATTCTTTCGGTCATTGTTTTCCTTTTGTTGTTAATCTTGTTGATCGTTGTGAGGGCGAGCATTGTTTGAATAGCTGTCCCGTTGTTCATATTGATGATCGTGAATATCCAAGAAAAACACAGTATCACCCTCAAACCTGACAGTTTTACCTCGATATGTCCATACAGATTTTTGTATTGCAGTGCCCTTACCCACAAACTCCCTGCCCAATTCGGTAATCTTCCAAACCCCATTCAGTCTGCTGCCGCTATCCCGATAGCATGGCGCGACTAAACTCCAGTAACGAAGCTTTTGAAAATTGTCCCACTGGTTTCTAGTCAACTTTAAATTTTTGATGTTGACTTCAGCATTTGTCAGATACAACCGCCACAACCCAGTAGCCAAGGCTTTACTAAATGAGTGCTTGTATTCAACCATTTTGGCATTGCAATGCTCGCAATACTTTGATTCCTTCATCGCTTCATACTCCTTACATAAATAGCAAACCCTGCCGTTGTATCCCCGCCGTTCTTCATTGCGTCAAACTCTTTCGCTATCTCCTCTAAAGTATTGTTCCTAATCTTGTTAGAGATGGGGTCAAGCTGGCGCTGAATCATCTGCCGCTTACGCCAACCCAATGCTCGCTCCCATATGTTTAGCTCGTATTTGCCTTCAATAGCTTTTACGTCTTCTGGTGTGTGCGTTCTGCTTGTCATGGCTCTTGCGCCCTTTCATTTGCCTCTTCAATACTGACCGCTAGTCTATAAATGCCAGCCACCTGCAACTCGTTATATTGCTCATCAGTTAGTAGGCCGATTACCTCTTTGCCCTCAAAGATAATGCTCTCAATGTTTTCGTTGAATGGCCCGTCTTCATCCATTTCATACTGCATTTTGCAAATCACTGTCTCACTAGCGGTGCCAGTTTGGCCTTCAAAAATAAATTCATATTCGTTCATGTGTTTTTCTCCTTTAGTTTTGCTTCAACAAGCTTTTGAATCATGTCTTTTTGGATATTCCAACCATCGTCTTCGTCCATGTAGTAGTGGCCAGCGCCATGTTTAGCCACCATTTCATTCTGAAATTTATCGTGCCTACGACTTCGTTCGTCTTCGTGTTGCCAAGCAAACTCTTCCCAGATGTCGTGCCAGTCTTTGTCGTTCATGTATTCTTCTCCTTTAGCTTGGCTTCAATAATTAATACAAGTTTGGGGATTTCGTAACGCCAACAGTAATCGCATCCTTTGTCGGTCGATTTACAGTAGGCTTCGGCAATCTCCTCATCAGTCAGCCCAACCCAAGGGCGAACGTAGTCTTGGATGTCATCGTCATCTAACATTCTTGCCAGCACTTTTCTTGCTATTGGCGTGTCTGGCATATTTGCTACGTTCAACATTTCTTTTGTTATATGTTTTGTCATGATTGCCTCGCATCCATCATGGCGTCTGCATACTGATAGGCCACAATCGCCGCATCGTTTATGTTGTATGACTCGGCATCGTTCATTTCCTTAATTGCCATTGGTAGAGCAGCTGCCGCAAAGTAATCCCGAAGCTCCATACCACCTTCACCGCCTACAGCTGTGACACGCGCTTCATCATTGATGCTAAATGCTGGTGTTGGGAATGCTTTCATACATGGCTCCAGAAAAGAATGATCCCAGCAATGATCACAATGAAGAAGATCGCATACGTTGGCCAGACTGGCTCGCGTCCATATGGCCCACTGATGGGATCACTGTTGCAGTTAAACGCTTCTTCAATAGTGCGTGGGAAACGCTTTGTTGTATCATTTTCCATACTAACCTCCTGTGTTAATAATATAACTCATGAATCATTCACAAGTCAACTGTTATGTTACCACCTAAGAGCCCTCTTACCCGTTGACCCTCCCTCCCCCAGAGGGTAGGTGTAGGACAGTCAGCGACTCTTTATCAGCGAGCATTGTCAAGTTTTTATGTTGAC
>Ga0181362_1000235_pt1 | contig 10826 bp, 20 predicted proteins | sample Su13NDMM110SN_FD_130095 | JGI IMG/M metagenome (GOLD analysis project Ga0181362, IMG submission 130095) | Freshwater viral communities from Lake Michigan, USA - Su13.ND.MM110.S.N | ecosystem: Environmental > Aquatic > Freshwater > Lake | place: USA: Michigan | collected 2013-07-16 | reverse complement strand
CTTTGATACCGAACGACACCGAATCTTTAATTCCACTCGACTTAACAGTTTGGGTTTTTTCAATCGCAATCATATTAGGTTTTTTTCTTTTTAGGTTTTTCGACTACCGCACCGACAAGAAGAGATTAACAGAGTTTTGATTCCTGTCAATAGCTAATCGAACTTTCACAAAAGAATTCCATCAATATCTACCTTGAGCGTGTTTTTGCCACAGGTGCTTTCGCAAAGTTCGTCGTATCTGTTTTGATAATGACTAAGAAACTTAACAATTCCGAATTTTCTCATTTTATCTTTTCTACTGCTCTGGTCATCTTCTCTCTCCATTTCCGCAGCTAAGTCTTTTTCTGTCCTAGCGAACATTTCATCATATTCATCCCTGTAAAGGTCAACGTGGTCGAGCATCTTGAGCAATTCGCGCAGTTCGTTCATTATCTTTAATAGAATTGGTTTTAATTCTTTAACGCCTTTTGAATAGATTTCATTAAATTCGTCGTTTATGAAACCCACCTTCTCTAAGCGTAGGACAAAGGCTTCGGCTATTGCTTCGTGCTGTTTCATGTAAAAAGTAAGCGACCTGTGTCGAGTGTTGAAGTCGTCAGAGAATCCTCCGTAGGAGTCTTCATAGGAGCCGTCAGAGTAATTATCCATAATTAAAGATTGTATTCTGTAAAGCCGCGATTCTTATTAGAGTAATAGAATTTCTTGAAACCTATTTGCTCCATCAATCTCTTGCATCCCAAGCAGGGAGCGGAGTAATCCAGCTTGCCATTATTATTGATTCGTATATTTATGAAAGTATATTTAGAACAATCTGTTTGGCCCAGCTTGAGCCATCCATCCATTTCAGAATGAAGTGACGCAATAAACGAACCTTTCTTTTCCCCGACATAATCGAACTCGGCGGTCTTTGGGTGGCTTTTTTCTAAATTATTGATACCTATGGAAATGATTCTTTTCTTTTCTAAGATAAAAGTTGTATGAAATGTTCTACCTGTTTGCCTCTTGGATTTAAGGGCAACGCTAATCTCTGTTAGCCTATTGAAGATTCTGTCGTTCACTAGGAATATCCTACTTGAAATTTATAGAATGTCAACGGGAATTTATTAAAGATAAAAAAGAAACAGAGGTCGCTATGGTTAGTAACGACCCCTGTTAGTGTGCTAGTCTGCTTAAACAATCTTGGCAAAACTGCCATCTTTATTCCGAGGCTGCTTGTTAGCCTTATCGCTAAGGGCAGCGCGATAACCAGCTTCGTAACCTGAGTCAAACTCGTCATCGGACTCGTCATAGTCGCTCTCGCCGCACTCGCCGCACTCACCCTCGTCGCAATCGCAATCCCCGCAAACAAGAGGCTCATCAAGAGGACGAACGAACTCGGAGACTACCTCATACTTCGCGGTGCGGAGCTTTTGGCAATTACTATCCAACGGCACACTCACAACGTCAGCAGGGTTGATTTCAACGATAAGCAGTCGAGAACCAACACCACCGAAGCTCTTAGCATACTCCAAAGAACCCGCATGGAATCCATAGGAGCAACCAACATTCGCGTCATCGCAGACGGTGTTGCGAACCATTTCCAAGACAGCACCGACCTTATTGCTGAACTTACCCGTGTGATGGTCAGTGAAGTCTGCCTTGACACTCTTATACGCTTGAAAATTACCATCTGCCGTCAGGGGCATATTCTTATGCTCAAGGAACGTATAAAGCTCGTTCACAGCACGGCGAGAAGGATTAGCCATGAGCTTATCCAAGAAGTTAAGCAGAGGCTTGTGAGGCAAACCGTTCCGCATGAAGGCAAGGATACGGTCAACAACGTGATTGTGAACAAGCTCACCCTTGTAGCGAATCTCGCTGTCGGTGATGTCGAAATTACCCTCGGCAAAAGCTGAGATAGCCTTTCCAGTGTCAAACATCTCTTCGATGTTGTCGTAACGGCCATCGGCAAGAGCTTCGATGACATTGTTGTAGTTAGCGTTGTCGCTGTTCATGGTCAACGGATTGCCGTTGATGATTACCGTCACGCTGCTGTCGGTGATGATATGTGGAGGAGCATTTTTCATATTAACTTTTTCTTTCTATTCCGATTTGTTGTTGTTTGATTCTTACTACACTACTAATTTAGCAAATCTTTTTCTTTTGTCAAGCGTCAAAATGGGACGCTGTTATACTTTGCGAGCCGACCCATGCAGATGTTCACGCCACGGCGACGGTCATAGTTATCTTTGAAACTGCAAACGGCATCAAAGAAATTACCCTTTCCATCCGACATAACGGTAATTCCACCGCGAGGAAAAATATCCTCCCTCTTTATTCCACCAACTTGATGAGTGCTAATAAAATGTCTGTCCTTAATGAGCTTATCAGGGTCAATCGAGTAGTCCTTAGCCAGCTTGTATAGTTCAGCCACTTCGCTTGCCTTGTATCGGTAGTGAGTGATTGTGATGTCTTTCTTCATGGTCTTATTATATTATCTGAAATTTACTCTTTGTCAATGTCTATTTTTTAGGTGGCAAATCCCAATAATCGTCCACACTGAAATGACTGGGCTTTTCTAGGGCTTTTTTAAGTGCTGTTAGTAATCCCAATTCAACAAAGAAATTAGTGTCTTTATCTGCCGCCTTCCGACCTTCGCGCTCTAAAGAACTCCTCAAATCCTCAGACATTTCAATGTCCCACTTAACTACATTAGATTTGGTTTCCTTTAGAATCTTAAAATGATTTGTTTTCATATTTATGCTTTCACCACCAAGAGCAATAATAAACTTTATATCCATCATTGATATATCCACGGGCATCTGAAACGAACTTCAAGTCTTGCTCTTTGTAATACTCATCTGAATTTTGACCATAGAAGAATCCATTAGTCTCTGGTAGGCCAGTCTCTTTAACATCTGCTTCTAGCTCATTAAGAAGCTCGTTAGTAAGATAAACCTTCTCGTTGTTGAACTCGCCTGTCTTGCCAGTGTAACGCCATTGCTTCTCCATCCACCCTTGTAAATTGGGGTGTTTGCGCCAGTAGGCGAACTCCGTATCGGCGCGTTCAGCGCGTTTGTTACCGTCTTCGACTCTAGCGTATTGGTCTAAGCCCATAATTTTATTTGGTTGATTATTTAACTGTCACCATTCTAGCGAAGTTTTGTTTCTTGTCAAGCCCTGATTTACTTACCCTCCATCATATTTAGCGCAAGGTCTTTCATCTTTAGCTCAACATCGTAATCGGCCAAGTCTTTTCTATTATTCTGAAAGAAGTTCAAATTATTCTGCGGATAATCTCTGTGAGCGCGTTTATTATCTTCACGACCTTCGGAATAATGAAAAAGCGGCTTGTAATTTCCCCAAGTCTCGCAAAAGCGGCGAATGTTGGTGTTCTGCTCGCCGCTTGGATTAACTGCATCATGTAGGTTGTCATAAGTTAATGGCATATTTGAATAATGTGACGCCAAATTATCGCAATTCCAACGACCTTTATCATTATTCTCAAATACTAATCTGCTTGTAACATTATCTGACAACAGACTAATAGATTCATTTATTCTATTTTTATGGTCAACGAAACCAAGGTGTTCGTTTTTCAAGTGAATGTTGATTGGATTAGAATAATTTTTGGGCAAGCCTAGCGAATTGTGCATGAACCCGTGCAGTTCTAAATCAGTGATGCTACGCAAGATAGCGTCTCTATTTTCACTGTCGAGAGTTGTGAATTCGCCGGGATGACTAGATAAACGCAAGTTTTCTTTTCGGGCTGTTTCCCCTGTTTTCGCTAGAATGTCCATTATTTCATTGTAGTCTTTTAATTCCTGCACTTTTATATTCGCTTTATCAAAAGATATTAAAGGAAATATAGTGGAGCTTAGTCTGTATCCCCAATTATTTTGAGCGCAGTATTCGATTGTTTTCTGAGTCACGCGCACGTTATTTAGAATTCTATCGCTCAAAATTCTCAACCCTTCAGTTCGGCCAAGCTGCTGAAATCGCGTCCAAGTAATTATTTGGAAGCCGTAGCCTTTTTCTTTTAAGGCTATACTAATGCAACATAGATTTAAGCTCATAGATAAAGAGTAGCAAGGTTTTGGGAATTGTCAACGGGAAAGTTTTAAGCCAACAACAGTCTCAAAGAGAAAGTAATTCAATTACAAATGTCGCATGAATAGTAATCAAACCTCGAAAGAGGTTGGCTCAAATTTAAAAAATCGTGAAATTCTCTTGGTAGATATATGTTATTTGCATGAATAGCCTCCTCGAAAAGAGGGGCAATTTCTTCGACAGACAGCCCCGCTAGTCCCGTTCCTATTTTAGTCACAAGGAACTCTAGTTCGGTGTGTTCTGCCGCATAAATAAGAAATTTATCAACGTAAATCTTTATCTTTGAGATAGGTAGGGTTTCAATGTTCTTATCTTTTGTAGGAATAGCGAAAGAACTTCCCGCAAACCCATATCCTTGACCTAATACCGCACCAAATTTATCATAAGCAGCCCTCGCTGCTCCCGCGCCGTGAATACCCGCTTCGTTGCTGCCGAATACAAAGATTTCGTTATTTTGTAAAAAAGAGATATTTGGATTTGAAATGTTCATAATCAACTTCTAATTATCCGAATAGAGCGGCGGGAATTCAATCTTTAGATATTTATTTATATCCTCAATTTGAACATCATCAAAGTTAAAGTAAGCAATCTTTCTTACATCCATCAGAGCAGACAATTCATTTTCCCCAATGCCCAGCAAAAGGTAAGTGTCCCTTAAATACATTAGAATAACATTACCAAACCTATCTTCGCCTTTCCAATGCTTTTCTCCTTGAAAGTCTCTTATTTTAGAGCAAGATACAAATTTTACAGGAACAAAGTCGTCTGCCAGTAGAGTGAATTTTTCATCTTTGCTTGCCAATATCTTTCTTAGAATTGATAAAGGGTCTTTGTTCATTTAAAATTTACAAATACAAATTCATCAACTTTAATTTTGACACATTCAGTAAAGAAATCTTTTGCTTCTTTACTAAGGACGTAATCTTCAAAATTTTCAAGAACAATGTTTTCCAATTCAAAACCGCTGACCCCAATACCATCGTGCAAGCGATAGCTTTCTTGTCCAACTACCGCAATGGATTGTAAGAATTTTACAAGAGTAGAATCATTGAGGCTATTGGGGATTACAACCTCGGCAAAATTGATTGTGTAGAGACGATGTTTGATTTTCATAATTACTTCTTCCAGTAAATTTTCTCAATGGTGATTTCGCCTATATTATTTGTCTGATAGGTAGCTACTGCTCGATAACCTTGAAGAGACTGTCTCTGATAGCTTGCTCGGAATATGTAGAACGTGAGTGCGTGAGCGATTAACGCCCCAAAAATAACTCCAACAAGAAATGGGATTAACTCTTGGTTTTTCATAATTAGAGATTAACGGAATTTTGGATATTGTCAAGAGGGAAAGCACCATGTCGGTTACGCTCCGACTACCGGAGTTTGGAAAACTCCTGTTTTACTATTAAACTAATGATGCACTATTATTATGATACTGTATTTTTTACTTTGTTAAACTAAAGAGTGCCTCCACCAGAGTATGATTCTGGAACACCTACTTAGAAGGAAGGTATGATAGCCAATTTCACCATAGAGGCATAAATTATCAACTGTCTAAATTCTACTATAATTTTTTACTTTGTCAAACAAAAAGTGGCTAAAGTTTGATTAGACCTGCGTGAACCTCTCTATGGCAATTAGAGCAAAGTATCGCGCATTTATCCAATTCTATTTTTAAAGCATCAAGAGTTTTACTTGAAGCAGATATGCCGAAATCTTTTTTATTTGGGTCAAGGTGGTGAAATTCTAAAGCTCCGAAGCATTTATCATAACTACAAACTTGACATTTGCCGCCTTTATACTCGACGCAAGACGACTTGTAATCCCTTAGCCTTTTGACGCTTTTTTTATTAGAACACGGCTTGCACCAGACATGATGCCGTCCATCTGGTTTGATATAAAAATTATCCGAAATAAGCTCTTTCTTCTCTTCACACTGGCTGCATACTGCGTAAGTCTTGCCGTTCTCTGAAAAAGACTCCCTCTTAGGGGGCCGAAAGCCGCCCTTAAATGATTTACAATTAGTCTTTAAATTATGCTTTTTCAACCAGTAACGAACATTAGTTTGGGATGATTTTACTTGTTTGGCTATCTGCCAAGAAGATAAGCCTTTATTGATTAAATCGTTTAAATCGTTGTAGTTCATTCTGAAAAAAATCTTACTATGGTTTTTCACTTTGTCAAACAGAAATTGGTAGTCGGGGCGGGATTTACGCCCGCAATCAATCCGTTATAAACAGAACGCTTTTTATGTTAAGCTACCCGACTATTTCAAAAGTATCAGGGGTCTTTTTCAAGTTTCCCTCCGCTGGCATTTCAGAATCTTTTCATTCATTGGAGCCAGTGATAGTTGCTGATACTTAAATTTAAAAAGAACAAAATTGGGTGCAGAGGTTAGAATCGAACTAACTACCTTCACGTTATGAGCGTGACGAGCTACCAATGCTCTACTCTGCAATTATTAAAAAGAACAAACCGAAAATTTAGATGCGACTGGACTTGCACCAGCACGGTCTTTTACGACCAGCGGATTTTAAGTCCGCTATGGCTTCTATTACATCACGCATCTATTTGTTGGCCCACTCGGATTTGAACCGAGACTCAACAAATTATGAGTTTGCTGCTTTAACCAATTAAGCTATGGGCCAATTAAAATTTAACAATGTCTCCTATACAAGACAAAGGGGCATGACACTATTCTCTATCTTTTGGAATAAATGCCCAGTATGCAATCAAAAATGCAGAAAACATCAGAATGAATGGCATGAAGTCAGAGAAAATATACCTCTCAAGGTTTGCGGGCATAAGCTACTCCTTCTCTCCGATATGCTCTTTCCACAAACGCCGCGCTTGATTCACGGTTTTTAAGATTTTAGAAATTTCTGACAGCGCGTTATTGAGTCTCTCGCACTCTTCTATCAAATAAAGAATCTCAAGCTCAAGGTCAGAGACACTCTCAGACAGTTTGATTTTTTCTTTAATCTCTGCCTTTACATTTTTCAATAGCTGGTTGTTCATATTTAGTGGTTGGAGTGGAGAGTAACGCTCTCTCTTCAACAGATTAAAAGTCTATTGCATCACTTTAATGCTTCACTCCATTAAAATCAATTCAAACAGACCGCGTTAATCTCATACTCGTTCTTAAACTCTTCCGTTCCATCATCAGAGAGAAAACTGTCATCCCAAAAGTTGCAGAGGCTGGGGGGATAATTCAATTCAGAAAATAAATTACCTTCATCGTCTTTAGAGTAAATGACCGTTGCGTTTGGGTGAGTTTCTGCGACCTTCTGCAACTTCTTGATGTATTCTTTAAGTTTCATATAGCAATCTTACCTTAATTTTCTTCCTTGTCAAGCCTTTGTTATTTAAAGAAGCGTAATGCGCCAAATGTGACGTGTTGTAAGGCATCAAAAATGATGCTTTTAAGTGGAAAAGTCAATCAACGCTTCATAAAAGAAGCATTAGTTCAATCTCTCTAATGCGCCATTCGTGACGCTTTACTTATATTTTTGCTGCAAAAACAAAATAATAGAAATCAAAATTAAGCAAATGATACTATCTACAAGCAACCAAACCATTTCTTCATTATTGAGGCTATAAAAGATGCCAAATAAGTTACCTAGAGCAGCTATTGAATACATTCCAACGCTGATACTAGCTACGCTTTTAGTTTTAAGAATCTTTACTATCTGAGGGACGTAACAGACTACGAAGCAGATTGCCATTAAAATGCCGGAAAGTTCATTCATGCTTGAAATAGGATTAGTTAATCAAGTTTGGCTTGAACTACCCGACCATGACTAATCTCAACATCTGAACTATCTACCTCAAACTTGCCCTTGTCTTTTACAGAGATATAGTATTTAAAGCCAGTAGTGGTGTCGCACCATTTTATGCCGAGAAGGAAACACTCTTCGTTCTTGTCAAGGGTTGTCTTCTTATCTATGGCAATAGCTTTCTTAATAAAGGTTCTCATTCTTCTATTTGAGTAAGATAGGGTCGCCGCTCTTACTTAATAAAGTATTCTTTAATTAGGTAATCCCAAATTCTATCGGCTTTCTCATTTGATTCGGCATAAACCTTAACGATGCCGCCGTCAAAAATACGAACGATGCAATTCTGAATGGTTAGCTCTTTCATTTTAATGAGAGAAGCTGGCGGATTTGTGGAGGTTCTTGTGGAACTCATCCATGCTACTAACAGGGCAAGCGTAATTGTAATTAACCTGCCGAATTACTGGCTTTTCAAATGGCTTGGCTGGATGCTTAACGGGCTTTGTAGCGCAACCAGTCATTAGGACAATTAGGGCAATGTATTTAATCATATTCGTTTTTATTCTGAAACCACTGGACTCAAGGAGTAGCAACTAACTTCGACCTCTTCACCTGTGTCATCCTTCATAGTAATAACATTGTATTTCATTACCGCTTCCAGAAGAGCCTCTTTGGAAAATGAGTATTCAAAAATGTAGCCCTCTTCGTCAGTGAATGAACATTCAAAAACAATTTCGTCGCTGTCGCAATCTAGGCTGTCCAAATGCCAGTTATGGAGCAGCTTATCTTCGACTTCGATGATTTCGGACTTTTCGAGGAGTTCTAAGGCTTTGCAGGTTTCAGTGTTTGTCATGTAGCTATCTTCGCAGATATTTCGTTTCTGTCAAGAGGCATTTAACCCCGCTCGGCGTCTTCTTCTGAGTCCAAGAAACAGTCCTTGCAGACTAAAGCCCCATCTTGGGTTTTGTGAAGGCTATTTTTATTACTGTTTTGGTCTTGTAGTGTTACCAATTTACCACAATCGGCACACTCTTTGTCTTCCTTAATGCGAACTAACATATTACCTTATTATAGGTTTGTTCTCGACTTTTTGGCTAATTTTAATTTTGTTCTTGATATGTTTGATATATTTAAAAAAACGAGGCTTCTCTAAATCGAATGCTAAGTGGACATTAGTGTGGCATCTTTCGCAGAGAGTAACTAAGTTGTCATCGCTGCTGATTTTTTCTTCCCCATGACTCGCCGCTTCTGAAATAGGGATAATGTGATGAACCGTTAGTTTATCTGGAAATCCGCATCTGACACATTTATTGCCGTCTCTCTTCCTTATCCTGACTTTTATTCTTGAGGTCAGCTTGCGGCGGATAAAATACTTATCTTTAGCCTTGCCTAATAAAAGTATCTTTTCTAAAGAGGACGCTATTCTTTGAAGGACTTCTAGTAAGTCTGCACTGTTATCCATTTAAATTATTCGTAATTTCTAATGCCAATTACATACGGAAATCTTGGCACTTTATCTGGCGTGTAGGCGAAGAATTTTATGGTTGCCATTTGGCCTACCAATTTATCTTTCTTGAGCAACAGGGAGCGCAAGTAGGCAAAGTCGCCTTTGATGTTAGACTTAAAAGGTTTGCCCTCTTTAGTTTGAAACTCCATATAGCCCGCCGTCCCATAGCGATTGCCGACACCTTCTACAACGCGCAGAATCTTAAATTCTTCATCAATAAATTCTTTGCGCTTTAGCAAGCCTTTACTTCTCTTATTCTCATACCCTTGGTCTATCCTAACCATTTGACCTTCGTATCCTGCTTCAAGGTATTGCTCGTAATAATAATCTAGGAACGAGACGGTCTTACACTGTTTAGTTTCAACAATTTTAATGCACTTAATATCATTTAGCAAATTGCTTACGAGTTCAAATCGCTGGTGAAACGAATCATTCTCATCATACAGCCCGATTACTGGTGCATCATAAACCCAATACTCAATTACAGCCGCGCTTTCGTTAAGCTCTTCCTGAGTGGGCTTCGTCCGCTTAACAAGGGAGCAGATTTTATTAAAATCATTATTTAGCTTATCGCAGTAAAGCTCTCCGTCGAGAACCGCATTTTGATTATTCTTAAAAAACTTTTTTAACGCTTCAAAGATATGAGGCGCAGAAATAATGTCCTTGCCATTGCGCGAGCGCATCCCGTCTTTCGTAATGACACACCGGATTCCATCCAGCTTGGGCTGGCAATAGATTGGAAATTTAATCTCACTCTGGTAGTCTTTATAGTTGTGCGCGAGCATTGGTTCATAAAAGGCAGACTTTCCCTTCTTAGCCTCCTCAATAGTAAGGCAATACCCCTTTTCAATTTTCTTCTTATGTTTAGCTTGAGCCTCTTTCTCGGCTTGTTCTAGCCCAGAAGTTTCGTTAGCCTTACCAGCATTTTTACCGTCACAAAAAGTTGGTTTATTTTCCGTAATCTTTCCGCCAACCACTCCCTCGCGGGAAAAGTGGGAATTGCCCTTAACAATAATGTCCCATTGCTGAATGTTCCCAACCTCAGTCAATTTATAAAGCGTAGCTAAGGTTTTCATATTACTTCAAAGCAAGTTTTAGGCTTTCATCACCATCAATCAAGTCCTCAAGAGCGTCTAATGCCGTAACAGCGGCTTCAATTTCGTCAAGAAATTCATCTTTAGCCTCTTCGGTGGCGAAGTCGTTGGAATACTTTACCAAGAAGTCTATCTCTCGGATGAGTCCTTGAATTTTAATGCGGGCATTATCTTTATTCATGTGTTTAATTTAGCAGGTTTTTTGGGATTGTCAATAGGGAAATTGCTTACAAGAGAAATTCGTCAATGCTTACCTTATTTTTTCTTTCTCCGCAGATGCCTTTGCAAAGCGTCTCGTATCTATCTTGATAGTATTCCAAGAATTTAAGAGTCATGCACTTCCTGATTTTATCTTGGAAGTCTT
>Ga0181362_1000234_pt1 | contig 10838 bp, 13 predicted proteins | sample Su13NDMM110SN_FD_130095 | JGI IMG/M metagenome (GOLD analysis project Ga0181362, IMG submission 130095) | Freshwater viral communities from Lake Michigan, USA - Su13.ND.MM110.S.N | ecosystem: Environmental > Aquatic > Freshwater > Lake | place: USA: Michigan | collected 2013-07-16 | reverse complement strand
CCCCCCCCTACATATATTTTTGGAAAACACAAAGATGCATACAAATGTTCGCACCGAGGAAGTTGTTGATTACGCATATCCAGCGATGATGGCCGAACGTGCGCTTAAACGGGTTCACGATGCGGCTTTGGACAATGACTTTGAATTAGCGATGGATGAAGCCGTAAACGCTATGGCGCAGATGCGTAAGTTGCATACAGCGTTGTGTGCCATGCAGGACAAGCAGACATGAATGATCGGTGGCAGTTGGTGTTTGATTTCATCAAGGCTTACACACGCAAGCACGGTGTAGGCCCGTCTTATGCCGTGCTTGCTTCTGGTCTTGGCATGAAGTCCAGAGCCAATATGCACCGGATCGTTAAGCGGCTTGAGAAGGAGGGCTTGTTGCAAACCAAGCCCAAGAAGTTCTATTCCATCAAGGTGGTGGACAGGTCGATTGATGAAGTCACATCCCTATGACGTTGCTAAGTAAAGCAGAACTGTCGAGTTACTTGTCCGTGGTGGACAAGGTTCCCGCCAATGAGCGGGACAAGATCATGGCGCTGCTGGAGTTTGATCGGCTTGAGAGATGCCGGGAGTCGTACCTGTTCTTTGTTAAACAGATGTGGCCGGGGTTCATCTCAGGTAAACACCATCAGATCATGGCAGATGCCTTTGAGAGGGTTGCTAGTGGGGACTTAAAGCGGCTGATCATCAATATGCCGCCTAGACATACAAAGAGCGAGTTTGCTTCTTACTTGCTTCCTGCTTGGTTTCTTGGGAAGTTCCCGCAGAAGAAGATCATTCAGACTGCCCACACTGCTGAGTTGGCTGTTGGTTTTGGACGGAAGGTGCGAAACCTTGTGTCTGCCGAGACCTATCAGAAGGTGTTTGCCACCAAGTTGTCCTCTGATAGCAAGGCAGCAGGACGGTGGAACACAGGAGCCGGGGGCGATTACTTCGCTATTGGTGTTGGTGGAGCCGTAACAGGTAAGGGTGCTGACCTTCTTGTTATTGATGACCCCCATTCAGAGCAGGAAGCCAAGCAAGGCAACCCTGCTGTCTATGACAACGTGTATGAGTGGTACACATCTGGCCCGCGCCAGCGTTTACAGCCGGGTGGTGCCATCATTATCGTGATGACCCGCTGGTCTAAGAGGGACTTGACGGGGCAAATCCTCAAGAACTCATCAAAAGATGGGGCAGATGACTGGGAAGTTATTGAATTCCCGGCGATTTTGCCGTCCGGGAACCCCTTGTGGCCCGCATTTTGGACAAAGGAACTGCTGGAATCCCTGCGTTCTGAGTTGCCAGTGTCCAAATGGGAGGCCCAGTACCAACAGAACCCCACCTCGGAAGAGGGGGCCATCATCAAGCGGGAAAACTGGATGATTTGGGAGGACGAAGAGCCACCTCCATGCAGTTACATCATTCAATCGTGGGATACAGCCTTCGAGAAGAACAACAGAGCCGACTATTCGGCTTGTACGACGTGGGGAATCTTTGATTTGGCAGATGCCAAGGGTGCTATGAGGCCAAACATCATCCTTTTGGATGCGTTTAAGGCCCGGATGGAGTTCCCTGAACTCAAAGAGAAGGCGTTTGAGATGAATCAGGAATGGCAGCCTGACACTTTGATCGTTGAAAAGCGGGCATCTGGTGCCCCCCTGATCTATGAAATGAGGCAGCGCGGAATTCCAGTATCTGAGTACACGCCAAGCAAAGGCAATGATAAGATATCTCGCGTAAACGCCATCAGCGATCTGTTTGCATCAAAAATGGTCTGGTGCCCAGAAACAAGATGGGCAGATGAAGTCATGGAAGAGATGGCGTCATTCCCAAATGGAGATCACGACGACTTGGTGGACTCTGCCAGTCAGGCGTTAATGAGATTTCGACAGGGTGGGTTCTTGCAGTTGCCCACTGATGAAGAAGATGAACCCACTAAGTTTAAAAGCGCCCGTAGGGCTGCGTACTATTAAAAGGTAATACCATGATCGATAAAGCATTGACTAATAATCGCAATATGCCAGAGGGCGATGGCATTGAGATTGAAATTATTAACCCGGAGGGGGTTAAGGTTGGTATCGATGGTATTGAAATTGACCTGATGCCAGAGGAAGATAATAAAGATTCCTTTGATGCTAATCTGGCAGAGTATATGGAGGACTCTGCGCTACAGAGTATTGCCTCTGATTTAATTGATTTGGTGGATTCGGACGTTAACTCCCGCAAGGATTGGGTCGATGCTTTTGTCAAAGGACTTGAAGTTCTGGGCATGAAGTACGAAGAGCGCACTGAGCCGTGGTCAGGTGCTTGTGGTGTTTACTCAACGTTGTTGACGGAGGCAGCCATCCGGTTTCAGTCCGAGATGATCACTGAGACTTTCCCGGCTCAAGGCCCAGTCAAGACCCAGATCATCGGTGCCATCGACAAGATGAAGGAGGAGGCAGCCTCCCGTGTCCGCGACGACATGAACTTCAAGTTGACTGAGGAAATGATCGAGTACAGGGCGGAGCATGAACGGATGCTGTACTCCCTTGGTTTAAGCGGGGCAGCGTTTAAGAAGGTTTACTACGACCCGGCAATCGGTCGGCAGGTTGCCATCTTCCTTCCTGCTGAGGACATGGTGATGCCCTATGGGGCATCGAATATCTATAACGCAGAGCGCGTCACCCATGTGATGCGTAAGACCAAGAACGAAGCCAAGAAACTGCAAGTGGCTGGCTTCTATCGGGATATCGATCTTGGCGATCCGGTTCATATCTTTACAGACGTTGAGAAGAAGAAGGCAGAAGAGCAGGGCTACAGCCTGACGGACGATGACCGCTATCAGTTTCTGGAAGTCCATGCTGATTACGACTTGCCGGGATTTGAAGATGAAGATGGGATTGCTCTGCCCTATGTCATCACCATCGAGCGCGGTACTCAGGAAGTTCTGGCTATTCGACGTAACTGGGAAGAGGGCGATGAGCACAAACTTAAACGCCAGCACTTTGTCCAGTACACCTACATCCCCGGCTTCGGTGCTTATGGTCTCGGCTTGATCCATTTGATCGGTGGTTATGCCCGTGCAGGTACTAGCCTGATTCGCCAGTTGGTGGATGCGGGTTCGCTGTCTAACCTTCCCGGCGGTCTCAAAAGCCGGGGATTGCGAATCAAAGGCGATGACACGCCAATCGCTCCGGGCGAATTCCGGGACGTGGATGTGCCATCAGGAACTGTCCGCGACAACATTATGCCGCTTCCTTACAAGGAGCCAAGCCAGACCCTGCTTCTGTTGCTAAACCAAATCACAGAAGAAGGCAGACGCCTTGGCGCAATCAGCGACGTAAACATCAGCGACATGAGCGCCAATGCCCCAGTAGGGACGACATTGGCTCTCCTTGAGAGAACCTTGAAAACCATGAGCGCCGTTCAAGCGCGGGTTCATGCCAGCCTTCGGATGGAGTTCAAACTCCTCAAGGCAATCATCAGGGACTTCACGCCTACCAGTTATGCGTACACCCCTGAAGGCGGCAACCGCAAGGTTAAACAGGCTGACTACGACATCGTCGAGGTGATCCCGGTCAGCGACCCGAATGCAGCCACTATGGCCCAGCGGATCATGCAGTATCAGGCTGCTATTCAGTTGGCCCAAGGTGCCCCACAGATTTACAACCTGCCCAAATTGCACAGGCAGATGCTGGAAGTTCTTGGGATTAAGAACGCTGGGGACTTGATTCCCGGTGAGGATGACCAAAAGCCAAGAGACCCCATCAGCGAAAACATGAGTTTCTTGACTGGTAAACCCACCAAGGCATTCATCTTCCAAGACCAAGATGCTCATATCGCTACCCATATGGCGATGATCCAAGACCCAATGATCATGCAAGTCATGGGTCAAAACCCAATGGCTCAACAGATGCAGGGCGCAATCATGGCCCATATTGCAGAGCATTTGGCCTTCTCATACAGGTCAAAGGTCGAAGAACAACTTGGCGTTCCGCTTCCTCCACCGGATGCAGAACTGTCGCCAGAGATTGAGGCGCAACTGTCTCAGGTTATTGCTCAGGCTGCCCAGCAACTCAAGGGCATTAACCAGCAACAGGCTCAACAAGCCCAAGCCCAACAGCAAGCCCAAGACCCATCGCTTCAATTGCAGCAGCAAGCCTTGCAAGTTCAAGCGCAGGATGTGCAACGCAAGGCGCAAGACGATGAGCGTAACTTCCAAATTGCCCAACAGAAACTTCAGTTGGAGCAGCAGAAGATGCAAATGGATGCCCAGAAAGAAGCCGCAAGGATGCAAATCCAAGAGCGCCAGAACACCGCTCGACTTGCTTCTCAGAACCAACAAGCCAATCAGAAGATGCGGATTGATGTTCTGAAGGTAAACGCCCAAAACAACAAGGCACCTAAGCAATGAACAAGTATTTCGAGATCATCTTGAAAGAGATAGAAGAACGCCGGGAATATGTGGCTAAGGCCCTTATCGAAGGTAGCGCAAAAGAATATTCCGAGTATCGGAGTATGTGTGGCGAAATCCGGGGTCTTTCGCTGGCACACCAAACCGTAACTGACCTTGTGCGAAAACTTGAGAAAGACGACGATGAGTGAAATCCTAATTGCATCCCATGAAGGCGCTGCGCCGACCATCCTGCCAACCTTGGCAGAGCAAAAGGCAAAGCAACTTCCCACCCCATCCACGTACCATATCTTGTGCGCCCTTCCTGAAATTGAAGACGCATACGACAGCGGTATCGTGAAATCCGGGCAGACCATGCACTTTGAAGAAGTGATGTCACCTGTGCTATTTGTGGTTGCGCTGGGGCCAGATGCTTATGCAGACAAGTCTCGATTCCCCAGCGGCCCAAGTTGTCAGGTAGGCGACTTCGTCCTTGTTCGTCCCAATACGGGAACCCGAGTCAAGATTCACGGCCAAGAGATGAGACTCATCAATGATGATTCCGTCGAAGCCACAGTTCAAGACCCGCGCGGCATCTCAAGGAGTTAAGCATGAGTGAATTTAAATTCCCGGATGAGTCTGAGATTGAAAATCCGTCAGCCGTAAACAACAACGATGAAGTTGAAATTGAGGTTGTAGACGACACCCCTCCAGAAGACAAGGGCAGGGCTCCCATGAAGGAGGCTCCCGCTGAAGTTACCGATGAGGAACTTGAGCAGTACGGAGAAGGCGTCAAGAAGCGCATCCAGCACTTCAGCCGTGGATATCACGATGAGCGCAGGGCAAAAGAAGCAGCCTTCCGCGAACGTGAAGAGGCCATTACCCTTGCTCAGAGGGTTATGGAGGAGAACAAGCGCCTTCAAGGAAGCCTTGGTGAAGGCCATGCTGCCCTTATCGAACAAGCCAAAATGGTCGTTAACGGCGAGATCGAAGACGCCAAGCGTAGTTACAAGAAGGCGTATGAGGACGGCGATTCAGACGCCCTTATCGTCGCTCAGGAGGCCTTAACTGCTGCAAAAATCAAAGCGGACAAGGTAAACAGTTATAAACCTGTTGCACAAACGCAAGATGATGTGGTACAACCGCAATATCAGAGGCAGCAAGAAGTTCGTGTTGATACCAAAGCGCAGGATTGGAAGAACGCCAATCCTTGGTTTGGGGACAACAAAAAGATGACGGCTGTGGCTCTGACGGTTCATCAAGACCTTGTAGATAGCGGAGTTAGTACAACTAGCGATGAGTATTACGAACGCATCAACGCAGAAATGCGCGATACGTTCCCGAGTGCTTTTACCTCGGAGCGAAAAAAGTCCAGTGTTGTTGCATCCGCCAGCCGTAGCACTGCACCCAAAAAGATCGTGCTTACGCAATCTCAGGTCAATATCGCCAAGCGGCTGAATGTTCCTTTGGAACTCTATGCCAAGCAGGTTGCAGAACAATCAAGGAAATCAAATGGCTGAAACTCGTACAAACCGTGAAAACGAAATCCGCGCCAAAGTGGAGCGTCCCGCAAAGTGGATGCCGCCGCAATTGCTCCCCGAAGTCATTCCTGAAGACGGGTGGGCATATCGATGGATTCGTACCAGCACGTTGGGCAACGATGACGCCATGAATGTTTCCTCCAAATTCCGCGAAGGCTGGGAGCCTGTCAAGGCTGCCGAACAACCACATATGCAATTGATGCACAGCGCCAAGCACCGCTATGCAGATAGTATTGAAGTTGGTGGTTTGATCCTTTGCAAAATGCCGATGGAATTTGCCAAACAACGGGATGCTCACTTTCAGCAGCAAACCGAAGGGCAGATGAATTCGGTAGACAACAACTTCATGCGCGAGAACAACCCCAAGATGCCGCTTTTCAAAGAGCGCAGGTCTGAGGTTTCGTTCGGACGCGGTTCTTAATCCATAAGGAGTAATTCATGGCTACAACTGCCTCTCCCTACGGCCTTCGCCCAGTTAATCTACTTGGTGGGCAGGTCTTCGCGGGTGCATTCCGCGAAATTCCAATGACGGTTAATACCGCAACGGCTATCTTTAACGGTGACGTAGTGCTGGTTAGCGCATCGTCTGCTGGTCAGCCTACCGCACTTGCCGCTACCGCAACTACCAGCACCGCTGGTGTGGTCGGTGTGTGTGTTGGTGTTCGTTATGTTACCCCCGACCTGAAGCAGCCACAGTACGCACAGTACTTGCCCGCAAACGCCATCACCAACGGCTACACGGATGTGTTTATTCGTGTCTGTGATGATCCTGATGCGCTGTTTGTTGTGCAAGCAGTTGGTTCTGTTGCAGCAACCCAGCGTGGCCGTTTTGCCGCTCTGGAAAACTTCGGCGGCAGCACCTCGACGGGTAACTCCTCGGTTCGCCTCTCGACCCCGGCTAACACCGGAACTCTGGCAGTGCGTATTGTTGACTTCGTTGACGCTGGCTCGGCTTTCACGGATTGCATCGTGAAGTTCAATCAAGGCGTTCATATGTACTACAACGCCACTGTGCTAACGACCTGATTGGAGTAAATCATGGCAATTTCACGCTCACAACTGCTTAAAGAACTCCTTCCGGGTTTGAACGCCCTGTTTGGTCTGGAGTACGCCCGTTACGGTGAAGAACACAAGGAAATCTACGAACAGGAGACTTCCGAGCGTTCGTTTGAAGAAGAAACCAAGTTGTCCGGTTTCTCTGCTGCACCAGTCAAAAGTGAAGGCGCTGCCATCGCTTATGACAACGGCCAAGAGGCTTGGACGGCTCGCTATAACCACGAAACCATCGCTTACGGTTTCTCGATCACCGAAGAGGCGATTGAAGACAACCTGTATGACAGCCTCTCGGCTCGTTATACCAAGGCTCTGGCTCGCGGTATGGCTTACACCAAGCAAGTCAAGGCTGCTGCCATCTTGAACACTGGCTTTGCTGGTGGCCCAACGTATGGCGACGGTGCTACGCTGTTTGCTGGCACTAGTTCAACCACGGGTCACCCGCTGGTGAACGGTGGTTTTAACCAGAACCGCCCATTCGTGGGTGCTGACTTGAATGAAACGTCGCTGGAAGCAGCCGTCATTCAGATCGCTGGTTGGACTGATGAGCGCGGTCTGCTCATCGCCGCTCGCCCCAAGAAGTTGATCGTTCCTCCGGCTCTGATGTTCGTTGCTACCCGTCTGTTGGAAACCAGCCTCCGTGTTGGCACTACCGACAACGATATCAACGCCATCAAGAACAACGGTTCGATTCCAGATGGTTACACCGTTAACCACTTCTTGACCGACACCAACGCTTGGTTCCTGACGACGGATGTTCCTAACGGTCTGAAGCACTTTGTGCGGACGCCAATGAGCACCTCGATGGACGGCGACTTTGATACTGGCAATATGCGGTACAAGGCCCGCGAGCGTTATTCGTTCGGTGTCAGCGATCCGCTGGGCATCTTCGGCTCGCCCGGTTCGACCTGATTGACAATTTATTTTGTCAGAAAGGGGGCTTCGGCCCCCTTTTCTTTTGTGTTTACTTGTGGTACAACCCTAATACCAAGACTACTTGGCTTGTTGACTGACTTGGCAGACTCCCCTCAAGACAGCAAGCCCTAACTGAGGATACATCATGGGATTCGCAACATTTTCGGGCCCAGTACGTTCTGGCACCGTTCGCTATGGCACCCGTGCCACGGGCCTTAATACTGGCGTTATTTCACTTACGCAATCTTATGACACAGCCGATCTGACGGGTACGGTTGTCGGTAACGTAGATGGTTTACGCCTTGTTGTTCCACAAGGATCACAAATCACTGATATTGTGGTTGACCAAGTTGTTGCAGCCACTGCTGGCACCACCACCATATCTGTGGGCACCACTTCGGGCGGCGCAGAACTTATGGCGGCTGTGGCCACAACCGCTGGTGGTCGATTTCGAGGCACGGCTACAGCAGCAACGCAACTGGCTTGGCAAACCTCCACCACCGCAGACACCAGCATTTTTGTGCGTGTTGCCGTGGCTACTGCTACCTTGACCGCTGGTCGCGCAATTGTTACGGTTGTTTACACGCAGCGTAACACGGACGGCGCTCAGTTCCCAGCGTCTGCCTAATTCATCTCGGGGGCTTCGGCCCCCATTTCATAGGAGATAAATTATGGCAAGGCCAATTAGAGTCACGGTTAGTAGCGTATCTGCGTCTGCTCCAATTATTATGAACACCTACAATCAACCAACCAATGTTGGCATAGGTGTAAAACTTAATGGTGCGACCACTGGCACTTATACTGTGCAGCATACATTTGATGACCCGTTTGAGTCGGGGTTTACATCAAATGCAGTTTGGTACGATTACACGCCCGACTTGGCGAGTAAAACAGCCAACGAAGATGGTAATTATGCGTTTCCAGTCACCGCCATTCGGCTGAATGTTACCGTTATCTCTGCGAGCGGCTCGATCACAATGACAGTTATTCCATCGGGGTATTGACATGGACATTAACGAAGTTAATAAGGCGGCAGCAACGCTTGCTCAAACGGTCAAGGTTTTGTCCCCGATTGTTGTTGCCCTCAATGGTGCAGATGAGGTGTTTTCCATCCTCAAAAATGCCACTCGGCATCAAGAACTCATTCTGCGTGAGAATGATAATCTGAGGAAGACCGCTGAAGACTTAAAGGCTCAAGCCGAAGCAAGTGCGTTGGCTATCACGGCTAACGATGCTGCGGCTGTTGAGGCCAAGGCAGTTGCTTTACAGGCTATTGCTGACGCACAGCAACAAGCGCAAACACAGGTCAAGGATATATTGGCATCTGTAGCCACCAGCACCCAGAAAGCACAAACTGCTTTTGCTGATCTGCAAGCAGATATCGCTGCGAAGACTGAAGCCATGCAAAAGGCTTACGCTGATGAGTCCTCTGCGTTAAACACCTCCAAGCAAGAATTGGAAGCCGCAGTCAAGGCGTTGGAAACAAAACTCGACAAGTTGAAAGAGCAAGCCAAGAAATTCGCTGCGTCACTCACCTCCGAGTAAGTCATGGTTAGTAAGGTCAATTACAGACCCCAATTCCTTGTTTCCAATGATGGTAGTATTACCATTCAGTACCTGTCTAGCGGATTAACAAATATCCAAACAGCAGGTGGCGGGGGCGTTCCCGCCTCTCCAGACACCTCCGTCCAGTTCAACAATTTGGGAGCATTTGGGGGATCGGCTAACTTTACCTACAACACCGGAACCAACACCGTAAGTTTCGGCAATATCACTGGCTCTGCGCTGGCAATGACGATCCAGCCACGTGCTCCCACATCGGGTTCAGCAGGGGCGTTGACAATCAATTCTAGAAACGCTACTGGTGCTAGTGGTAATGGTGGGAACATCATTATGAATTCCGGTGACAGCGGTTCGTTAAGTGGGACGGGTGGTAACTTCACCATGACCGCTGGTGTTGGTATTACAGGCAATGGTGGAGATTTCACCATGACTGCTGGGGATGGTGCTAACACGGGCGGAAGTTTTTACCTAATTGGCGGGGGTGCTTTTGATTATGGCGGCTCAGTAGTTATAAATAGTGGCGGCGGTGGCATAACCAATGGAAACATAGATATTTACACAACTGGAACTGGAAATTTAACTTTACAGTCCTACGGCTTAACTATTGGTAAATATGATGATGGTGAAGGAAACATCACCAATGATATTGGTTTCTTTGGTGCAACTCCCGTAGCCAAACCCGCCCCCACAGCATCTGGCACAGGCAACGTACTGAGTAGCGTAGTTACTGCACTTAATAGCCTTGGGCTTGTTGACTCTACTGGTTTGACTAACGCTAATTCTACTCAAACGGTTGGCGTATGTTGGTCATTGGTTGGCACTACCGTTGTGGGCGACTACACGGCGTTGTTCAAAAGCCCTTTTGCATTTACGATCAACGAAACCAGCATGATTTGTGTTTCTGGTAGCGCAACGGCTACGGTCAAGATAAACACCACAAATGTCACAGGAGGCACGGCTATTGGCGGTGGCTCTCAGTCAGTGGGGACAACCACCACAACCGTGTCGCGCACATCAGCCAACACCGTGAACGCTGGCAACAGCATCGTGGTTACCTTTACTGCTGGGGCGGTGAACCCTAGCGTTACAATAAAAGGCACAAGAATATGACTATACTAGTAGGAGAAAATTGGTCTGGCTCAGGTTATGTAAACAACAAAACGCCTAGTTCTGGCGGCGGAACGTGGGTGTCTACTGTTGCTGACATGACGTATGGCGGTGGGTTTGCTAACCCAGACGGCAATTTTAATATCGTACCTGCTTTTCATTCGGCTACTTATACAGACACCAAACTTAATGTAGTTGCATACTCTGGTAATACGGGGTTTAATTACAGCAATCCTGTAATAATATATGCCCGTGCCGACGCCAATGATTCTGGCTACCCAAACTGTTACTACGTT
>Ga0181362_1000232_pt1 | contig 10881 bp, 12 predicted proteins | sample Su13NDMM110SN_FD_130095 | JGI IMG/M metagenome (GOLD analysis project Ga0181362, IMG submission 130095) | Freshwater viral communities from Lake Michigan, USA - Su13.ND.MM110.S.N | ecosystem: Environmental > Aquatic > Freshwater > Lake | place: USA: Michigan | collected 2013-07-16 | reverse complement strand
CGTATTTAGCAGGTCGTCCTGACTTTTTAGCCTTCCCTTTAGTGTCGGGTTTAGCGATATTAATATCTTCGGCAGACATACCAGATTTTTCCCTTTCTAAAGTTTCTAAAGTAGGCGGGGTATTAGAGCGAGGTCGTCCAACCTTTTTTTTAGGTGGTGACTTGCTCTTGCTCTTGCTCTTCAATACAGATCGCATTTCAGGACTGGTAGATCCTTCAAAAGGGATGGTGCTTTCAAAAATATCCGAGAATGCCTCACCTCGAGCAGGTGCGGGTTTGTCTTCCATACTCATCGTAATATTCTCCTTCTTTGCTTTCTTCTTGTCGGATACAGGTTTCCTTCCTTTATAAGTAGCGGAACACTGCGGGTTAGACATCGCACACATATACGAAACTTTATTTTTAGCGGCGAATGCTTTGACGTGATCCGTCCATTTATTTCCTCCTCCTGATAACGGCATTATTATATATTACTAAATAGATAATAATTTATTCATCAGTCGTTTTTTTCGTTGAATTATCTGGTATAGGTGGATGATTAATCCTAAATTCATCCATATCGATCTCGGCTTCAACATCTCTGATTATCTTGATACAGCAACAGGCTATCTCTTTACACTTTGACTTATAAGCCATACTGCAGAGTTTAATAATCATCCCAGAAATAGTAGTAATGAATGCTACCCAGAAAACTTCGCTTAACATATAATATTACCCCTTATTAAAATCGTCTAAAACTTGTTTAATCCAAGCGTAAATAAATCCAATAATAAATCCAATCATTATATTAGTAAGAGATTTTAATCAAGATCCAACGCTATTTTGTAATATACTCCGTTCAACAATATTCGTAGATATTGACCGCTTGAACCAGAAGAAGAAGCACTTTGAATACTTGCTCCTCCCAATATTAAATCGGTTGCCGTCTGTAATTGTAGTCCAGTTTGATTTGATTGAATAAGGAGAGGTTGAGAATCTGTTAAATTAGTATATTGTAATACACCTGTTCCACCTGTTCCAGTAAAGTTCTGTAATGCTAATTGAGTTGAAGTTCCAGCGAGGACATCTGTATAAGAAAAAGCGATTGACTGATTTGAAATACCACCTTGTCGTAGTATGGGTGTAGGTATTCCAGTAGTATTGTCTGTAGATAATATGTTAAAAGTTGGATTACCCACTCCATTATTACCGAATGTTATTTGATCTATTAAATTAACACTTGTATTATACATTTCAAACTCCGTTAAATCCAGTTGAGTAAAATTAACAGCACTTCCGTAATTTAAAAAGAAACCATTAGTGGTATTACAATAAATAGAATTGTCGGAGTTATAAAAACCTGCTGGTGTATAGTAAGTAGTAGAAGGGGCGGAAGTTCCAAACGATAATACTGATGGAAGAAGTGTCGCTATATCGCTGGTTGTAATATCATTAATAACTAAAGCCCCATTACCGATTGTTGTAGAGGTCACATTAGGGGCATTATCAGTTAGAGTAATTGTTTTATCTGTTGTCATTACCAAATCACCATTAATATTCACATTAGAAGTTGTTTTCGGTGCTATAATAATTTGACCTGTTCCACTTGATCCAGTAGCGTCTAATGTGAGATTAAGTTGAGAAGTTTTAAGAGTGTTTCCGTTTAAATCCAAAGGTCTAAACGAGTTGTTCTCATTATCAGAACCATTCATTCTAAAAACTAAATTATTAACGCTGTTAATTAAACTATAAAAATCTAACGCTCCATCGTGATTAGAAGGGGCTGTTGTTGTAGTAATGGTGCTTTCAATTTTACCAAAGGTTCTTTCTACCCCAGCACTATCTTTCGCATTAAAAAATACAGAACCAATTACATCATTAACCGCACCATTTCGTCCAGTTTTAGTCAGTTCAATAGAAGGGACACCATTAGTATTTCCAACAGTCGCATTAGAATTATTAAGTGTTAATTGAGGATTAGAAGTATAACCAACACCACTATTCGTAAGGTCAATGGTAGCGGTCACCCCAGTAGCAGTATTACCAGAATTAAGAACCTGTTGAAGAGTAGTATTATCAGCCGTAGCATCAGCGTAGGTCTTATTTACTAACTGATCGCCTAATGTAGGCACAACTGAAGATTGAGGTAATACGCTAAAGGTCTTGATCGCCGTGACTGTCTGAGCGGTGTTGGTAGTCATTATATTCGCAGTTGGTGGAAGAGGTGGACTTGGTGTAATCGCATTAATCTGCGCTTGTAGGCTGTTGATCTTTGAATTCAAGGCAAAATAAGAACCGCTCATTATACAATATCCATACAAAATAAAATACAAAAATAAACCTAATTCGTGAATAATCTAAAGATTATTCTCTCTATAATCTATATAATGGAAGTTCCTACATTTGACCCGTTTCAATACAAACCAAACATTTCTGCATCCAGCCGTAAATTATACACTTTTAATCTAATTAAATTAAATGGTGGAAAACCGATCAAAGACCTCAAATTTCTTTTTAAACCTGACGAGATTTTAGGAAGATTAGAGGATATTAAACCCAATACTCGTAGAACATACCTAATAGCAGTAGTGAGTGCCTTAAAAGACCGCCCAGAAGCCAAGTTCAAGAAACTCTACGCCAAGTTCTACGATCCTTTAGACAAACTAAATAAATCTCTCAAAGACAATACTGAAAAGACCCCGAAAGTAAAGGAAAATTGGATGGAACAATCCGACATTAATAGTCGTTTAGAGGAATTAAAGAAGATATATCCCGAGATTAAGGACAAAAAGAAAATCACACCAGAGGAATACCAGCAACTTCTCAAACTGGTAGTGTTGTCATTATATACGCTACAAGCGCCTCGTAGGAACAAAGATTATATTGATTGCCTGATAGTAAGGAAAGTCCCAGAGGATACTACAAAGAACTATTTAGACATTACAGACTGGAACTGGGTATTTAATAATTACAAGACCCAGAAGAAGTATAATAAGCAGATAATCCCAGTAGAGCCAGAACTCAAAGAGATACTGCAGGTATATCTAAAGTTCCACCCAGAGGCGAAAGAGATAGCCAAAAAGAAGTGTGCCGTTCCATTCTTACCGCTAAACTCATCAACAGATATGACCCGAATGTTAAATAAAATACTGGGTAAAAAAGTAGGCTGTAGTATGATAAGGGCGATTTTTTTGACTTCCAAGTTTGGCGATCAGCAGAAAGACTTACAAGAAACCGCTGATAGTATGGCGACAAGCGTAGGAACAATACAATCCAATTATATTAAAAAGGATTAATAACCCCAACCTTTTTAACCCCCGTTAAAAGGTTCTCTCTACTTTTTATTTTAGAAACCCTAAAATAAAAATCTAAAAGAATATTATAATGTTAAATCTACAAAATATAAACGACCTATTAAATCTTTGTAATAATGAATTAGCAGTAATGAATGCTACCTTGATGAAATCAACCGATAAACAGACAAATAAGATTTATATGAAACATATACAGGCGATCCTAAAAATAATCCAATCATTACAATATTACAAGAATCTTGAAACGCCTGAAGAAGTAGCCAAAAAGAAGTTCTAACCCTTGACATATTTAGCAACGACAAAATCATTACCAACCCCGCTGCCTACCTCTGCATCGGCGGTCTTCTTTAATTTATCTACAAGTTCCTTGAATTGGTCGTTAGTGAAACCCATCTTGAAGGTCTCTATCCTAAAGATAACCCATCTACCACAGGTCTGTATCGAGTTGCCTATTTTTTGGAATCGGGTTTTATTATAACTGGTCTTAAACCCGTCTGCCTCCGCTTTATCCATTAAGCGAGTCATCTCATTAGTATCTTCTCCTAAACAAGTTCTAATCATTCTATTAATGAATTTCCATTCGTAGTCGTATTTAGCCCCGTAAGAGTTGAAATACTCAATAGTCTTACCATTCCTCATCACAGCGACCCAGTGTCCCGAGTTATACTTATCTTCTATTAAAATAATCCTAAAATCCAATTGTTTAGGAAGAAGATCCGTTATAGTAGGATAATTTTTTAAATCCGAATATTTTATAATGTCTTCCTTTTTCACGCCAGTATATTTCTCCAAATCTCCGTCGGTCATCGGTGTTTTAATCCTTGTTTTAATACTTGCGATGTCATCCATTTATATATCCAAAGAAAGTTTTTCGTTTGTTTTAGGCGAATTTAATAAAGTAATAATCTATATGGTGCATTGGAATAATTCCTACAAATTCGGCAAGGCTCAAGAAGCCCGTATCCATCCTGTTATTAAGGAATACTTTAAAAAAGACATTATACCAACAGAAGGACAATATGCTAAATATGACTTCTACGATAATGACACCAACTACGAGGTCAAGTCAAGGACAAATAATTATTCAAAGTATCCTTCCACGATGATAACCTTTAATAAGTGTTGTGATTGCGACAAAGATAAGGATTTAATCCTAATATTTAATTTCACAGATGGATTATATTTCATCAAGTTTGACGAGGAACTATTCAAATTATATAGTAGAAATATGTTTAGCAGGGCGAATATAGAGGAGGATGAAAAGGAACATATTTATATTCCTATTAGCCATTTGACCTTGATCCAAAATTGGGATATTCCTACTATTCCTGCATTATCTAAATCGGGTGGATTTTAACCCCCAGTAAAAGGTTCTCTCTATTTTATATTTTTAAGACCTAAAAATATAAACCAAAATTAAAAAAATTATTTTATTTTAACTAAATAACTACGTCTAACTAAAACTAACTACTTTATCTACCGCCTACGCATCTTGGTCTTCACAATCCTTACAGACATTCCCTCCAACCTTGCTGATGATGTCTTTCACATCAAACTCTTCCTCACAGAACAAGCATTCAACTAATCCACTATCAGCATCCACATCATCCTTGTAGCAACCAGCGCAGAGGGTTCTCATCAAATCAAGGCTGGTGATTACATCATCACAGGGGGACGGCTCTTCTCCACAATTCTCACAACAATTCGCCTCTTTGAAGCAATCCTCGCACAAGAATCTTGAAGAAGACTGCCATATCTTAGCATCCAACACCACTTCACCGCATTCCTCACAATCAGTTTTAGGGTTTCCATTTTCATCTGTCCCCTTTTTCTTGTATGTAATTTCAGTCCACCCATCAATCTTCGCACCATCAAAATCAGTCTTTCCATCAAACTCAATATAACTCTCAAGCTCATACTCGTCCCGATCTGGTGCTTCATCCACATCTGTCAAAGTTGAATCCTCCAGAATCATATGTCTAACTTCAGGCTCATCATCATCAGTCTCTTCAGGCTCATCAACCCATTCCCCGTCTTTCCATATTTGTGGATGGTCTTTATCTGATGTTTTTGCGAATAGTTCAAACGCCTCACGCAGGGTGTATCCAATACCACCAAGCGGAGAAGTTCTCTCATATTTTTCATTCCCGAGTTCGTTAGTCATTACCGCCGCGCTGTATTCCCAAAGTCTCTCAGACACCATTTCCACAAGATAATCGTTCCACCTTTCGGCGAAATCTGGATCTTGGAGATAGGTATTCTGGGTCAACTCAAAGAACAACTGCAGGTCGGTAGTGACACGGCTTACGGAGAATTTGGTTTCGTTGTAGGTAGTCATTGTTGCTTGTATAATGCTGGGTATTGGTGCACTTGGTTGGAAAGCAAAAAAGGATTTCAATTTTATACGCCCAAACGCCTTTTTACTTAATCAATTTTTTTTTACTAAATTTTTATAAATATTTTGGAATACAGATTTATAATTCCTTTTGAAATAACCCCTACTAAAAAGGTCTCTTTAAATACCGAATAAAATTATATAATAATCTATTCAAAAAGGAAAAAACAATTTTATTTTAGACTAACTACTACTAACTAATTCTAACTAAATTAACTACTACCATCCGACTACTAACTCACTATCCCCGACCTCCTTCCAAAATTTCTCTTCAAGTAATAATCTATTAATAGCACACCTACAGGGCGAAAGAAACCCTCTCATCTTCCACCACGAATTCCTATTTAGAAAATTCTTTCTGCGTATGCACGGCGTTGCGCATTCCTTCGGTAAATTCCAAACCTCCAGATGACCCTCTTCTACTCCACGAGAAATCCCAGAACAAATATACATTGGGATTATCATTAATGGCTGTTCTACGGCGAATATAGCTTCCATTAATGATTTGGTTGGTTGTGATTGTTCTGTCATTATTGGTTGCTTGTAATTTGGTAATGTAGGGTATAGGTCAAAAATTCATTTCAATTTTTTTTTATTTACTATTTAAAATGCTTTTACTAATTTTTATAATTACAGACCTATTTAACCCCTACTAAAAAGGTCTCTTTAAATACCAAATAAAATTATATAATAATCTATTCAAAAAGGAAAAAATAATTTTATTTTAGACTAACTACTACTAACTAATTCTAACTAAACAAACTACTTAACTAACCCTCAACCTCATCAATCAATTTTTTTTTAATCACCTCAAGGTGGTTCTGGATTATATTTTTACTACCACTATCTCTTGTTGTAGTGAAGGTAATACCAGCAACTTCAGCGGCTGCACTTCCTGCCTTACAGACCTTATAGTGAAGTCTTTGGCGTATATCTCTTTTATTGTCATCAAAGGTATTCCCTTTTGACACAATAAATTTACCACAAGGACAAGTTGTCACTTGACTGATAATCAGTGTTCGGTTTGGTTTAAAACTACTTCTTGGCATTATTGTTGGTTGCTTGTAAATTGGTAATGTAGGGTATAGGGCGAAAATTCATTTCAATTTTTTTTTATTTACTATTTAAAATGCCTTTACTAAATATTTATAATTTAATTACTAAACTTTTGAACCTACTACTACCATTCTACCGCCTTACCCGCCGCCATTAGTTCTTTGAGATACTGGATAGCAGGATGTTCCTTACTTGGTTTGCTGCTGATCGCCCCGTGTTTATCCTTCCTGTGTTGGTATATAAACTGCCGCTTGTATTCCTTTCCACAATCTTCGCAGGTGATATCCTCAAATTGATACGCATCACGCCTTTCTTTATCCCGCTTACTACTTATTTCTTTCGCACCTACGATACACTCATCAACAACCGCCAGTATCTTCTTGGAATATTCGCAGTCATATTTAACCAGTCGTTTCTTAAGGTTGATTAACTTGTGGTAATTTAATTGCTCCATATAGTAATATACGGGTAGGAAAATAAAAAAAATTTGAATCAATTTTATTTAAAAAAGTTGTATTTAAATACAACTTTTATTTTTACTAAAAATTTATAATTAATCTAACTACCCTAACTAAACTAACTACTAAGCCGCCCGCTTACTTAGCCGCCACAAGGTCAAGGTTCTCTACGCTTGTTCCGTCAAGGTTTTTGAAGGCAGACCACGCATTCACGCCGTGAATGGTGATATGAAGGCTCATCACAGCGCTCACCGCATTCAGCGTAAGACCCTCATCAATCTCGTCTTTGAATGAGTATCTTGCCCTGAACTTCCCAGCCCCGATGTAGGTAGCCTCCGCCCAAGCGTTTCTGGATAGGTGAGTCCATTTAAGGACTTGTCCCATCTGTAGAAACCTTTGAGCGTAGTCATCGGGGCGTTTAGGACGCATGTTCTTGCGCTTGCCTTCCTTAACAACCTTCTCAGCCTTAGCCGCTTTGGTCTTTGGTTGTTTCCTAACACCCTCAACGCGACGCTGTAAGTCTTGACTGAATGCAGTCAATCTCACTACTTCGGCTTGTAAGGTAGTGACAAGTGTCCGTAAGACAACAGGATCACTCTCAAGCGTAGGTAATAGCATCTTTGCTGGTAAGGGGTCTTCAACAACCTCAACCTCAACGACTTCAGCCTCAACGACTTCAGCCTCAACAACCTCCTCCTCCTCCTCCTCCTCCTCCTCCTCCTCCTCCTCCTCCTCCTCTTTTTCTTCATTTTCATCTGCGATGGTTGAGATTGTTGACTTATCGTCATCATCCTCACCCCCATCGGAGTAGACTGCAGGGTTATCCTCAATCTCACTCTTGGCTACTATCTGCGCGACTGCTAAAACATCAGCATCGGCTAATTCCAATATATCTTCGGCTGAGTCATCATCACTCTCGGACTCAACCAAAACAGGTTTAACCTTGCGGTTATACTTGCGTTTGGTTTTGATGACGATGGTGTGTGACTCAGCGTTGTTGATAGTAGTTGGGTTCATTGTTGCTTGTATAATGCTTGTTGATTGGTGCGTCTGGGTGAATCCAAAAAAAGGATTTCAATTTTATAGCGCCTATCGCCTATTTTACTAATCAATTTTTTTTTACTAAATATTTATAAATATTTTTGGGATACAGATTTGCGAATACCCTTGAAATAATCCAATATTAATCTAAATATATAATAATTGCTATATTTAGATTATTACAAGAAATATATTCATATTATCAATTACATTATATAAGTAATAATTAATTAATTATTACTTATATAGATAAGAAATAATCTAAATATAATATAGAAAAGATTACTGAAATAATCAATATTATATAATAATCGCTATATTAGATTATTTCAATAATAAATGTAAATCTGTATTCCAAAAATATTTCGTTTAATAGTAAAATAAATTTTAATTACGATAAAATTGAAATACTTTTTTGGTTTCCAACAAAGCGCACCTATACCAAGCATATTTATAATGACAGCAAGAAGAAGCAATACACATATGTTCTACGCCGACCTTACCCCTATCAATGACCGAAGACACCAAGACTTCGTAGATGGTTTAAGGGATGTATTTGATTCTGCAGATGGATCAAAAGAAAAAGAAGATATACTGAATTACCATATCGGTAATAAAATGGGTTCAAACTGGAACGGCGACGTGTATGTTAAATACGCAGACGCACTCCAGATTGCCTACGGGCAGTATATCGGTGGGGATTGCTACCTTAAATCCTTTGAATGTTTCTGGCGTTTAAAAAGCGCAGGAGCAAAGAGAATGGTTGGGATAAGAACCGCTTTACCCGATACTGACACCCCTGAAAGCCCACACTTCTGGGTTGAGAACAAGGGTAAAGTATTTGATTGGGGTGGCGGACAACAAAAAATATACGACAAAGATGCATACTACGCGAGTATGGGAATTAGACACGAAAAAGAAGGGAATGATATGGGTTGTTTCCGTATAAATGAATACGAAAGAAAGTTAGAAAAAGCGTCAAGAACGATATTGGATAAGGGTGGTGTTAAAGATTTGATTGGTTATATTAAAGATTGTTGTCGGGAAGACAACCAAGAAAGATTAGACCAGTTGAAGAGTCAAGGGGTTTATACCCCTTTCCGAGAAAAACCAGAATTGGGCGAGACTAAATGGATCTTTGAAGCGTAGATAAAAGTAGTTAGTTTAGTTAGACGTAGTTAATTAAGTTAAAATAAAATATTTTTTCTTTTTTTGTTTTATATTTTAGGTCTTAAAATATAAAAATAGAGAGAACCTTTTACTTGGGGTTAAAAAGGTAGCAATTAAGACGCTGTTCCTGTCACTATATAACCATTTCCAACGCAAACTAGTCTGTCCCCTGTTGAGTTTGTATGTATAAGAGTCCAATTACGCAAACTCCCATTGGTCTGTGTAATCCAAGTCGCACCAAAATCCTGCGATGTATATACATATCCACTTCCCGAACCTGCACCTCCCACACAAGCAAATAAATATGCTCCTGTGCTATCTGATGATACTGAACTCCAATTATTCGTTCCCGCACTTGATAAATTAAAAGTTGCCCCGTAATCGGATGATAAATAAACTTTACCATTATTATTCAAACAACCGATTAAATATTGTCCTGTGCTGTTTGATGCTACACTAACCCATCTTGAGTCAGACGGAAGTCCAGCAGTAAAAGTTGCCCCGAAATCGGTTGATGTTATTGGGCGATCTCCGCTGTCAAGAATGAGTGTTAAATATTGTCCTGTGCTATTTGATACTATATCTATAAAATTATTATATTGCCCACTATAAATTTGTGTAAAGGTAGCACCTGAATCTGTAGACCTATATATTTTTGAGATAGAAATAGAGTCGTTTGAACTACACACCACAACATTAACTCCATCTGACGAACACGCTACAGATGTAATAGGATATGTATTATCAAGTGCAGTAGTCCAAGTAGCACCTGAATCTAATGAGCGTATCAGTCCTAAATTGGTAGAGGATGATGCGAATAATTTTACTCCGTTTGATGATGATGCTACTCCTGTAAAATTAAAACTCACACCGCCGGTGAGAGAAACCCAAGTTGACCCGTAATCAGCAGACCTGTAAATAATTGTGGTAGTCGTTCCTATTACATATTGTCCTGTGTTGTCTGATGCCAGACTTTTCATATTTGTTGGTGCTCCTGATTTTGTAGCAAAACTCCATTTAAGAGTAGGAGCAGGAGGATTAGGAGGCGTGATCGCCCCAGCAAATATCAACCCACAATTTATATACGAGTTGCCGAAACCCGATACTAATACACTGCTATTAGCATTAACTCTACCTTTTAATGTTAGAATGCTGTTATCTGTTGTCACCGCTACTGGAAATGCTGGAATTGTTAATGATACTCCATTAATAGCAGATGCCGAATCAATAATCGACGAAGTTAATAAATCGTTAGTCGTATTATCGTTTAAATATAAATCAATATTATATGATGTAGGAACAGAAGCAGTCCCAGATAAATTTATTTTTATATTCGCCAAATAAGTCCCTATATCTAAAGAAATCGCGTTTTGTATTGGTATTATAAAATCCGTATTCGCCGTAGCAGGGATGGTGGTATTGGTTATAAATTCACCTTGAGTATTTCTATTCGTAGTAAATCCGTTAAT
>Ga0181362_1000223_pt1 | contig 11076 bp, 14 predicted proteins | sample Su13NDMM110SN_FD_130095 | JGI IMG/M metagenome (GOLD analysis project Ga0181362, IMG submission 130095) | Freshwater viral communities from Lake Michigan, USA - Su13.ND.MM110.S.N | ecosystem: Environmental > Aquatic > Freshwater > Lake | place: USA: Michigan | collected 2013-07-16 | reverse complement strand
TGTCGCCCAGCCCTGACAGGTGGAAGGAACGCAGCCGCACGTTTCAAGGCATCGCTGACGCGATGGCAGCGCAATGGGGCTAAGACCATACCAAGACCTCGCGGCTGACTTCCTGTACGGCCGCGATCGCGCGATGATTCTCGCGCCTGTGGGCGCTGGCAAGACCGCCATCACGTTGGCCGCGATGCGCGACATGGCCCGCAAGTTCTTGGTCGTCGCCCCGAAACGGGTAGCCGTGTCGGTCTGGCCGACCGAGACAAAGAAGTGGGCGCCGAACCTGTCGGTGGCTGTATGCGTCGGCACGCCAGCGCAACGGCTGAAGGCGCTGATGGAAGACGCTGACATCACGGTCACCAACTACGACAACTTGCAATGGCTGTCGAACAATATGCGCTCGTTCGACGGGATCGTGTTCGACGAACTCACGCGGCTGAAGAACCCCTCCGGCGCGCGGTTCAAGGCGCTGCTGAGAGTCATTGATCCGATTCAAATCAGGTGGGGCTTGACCGGATCGTTTACCTCGAATGGTCTGGAAGACGTATTCGGCCAATGCAAGATCATCGATCAGTCTCTGCTGGGCCGCAGCAAGGGTGCGTTCCAGCAGCAGTACTTTGTCCTGATCAACAAGGAATTCGGTCAATGGGAGCCGCGCGTCGGGTCGCTTCAGTTGGTGATGGAGCGCATCAAGCGCGCCACGTTCGTACTGGAGCCAGGCGAGTACGCTGACAAGTTGCCGCCGCTGCACACCGTGGACATTGACTGTGATATGGACATGGACGACTACAACGAAATGAAGCAGGAGATGGTGCTTCGCTACGGCAATGAGCGCGCCATCGCCGCCAACGCCGCTGTGGTCACGGCCAAGTTACAGCAACTGGCGTCAGGGTTTGTGTACACCGAAAACAAAACGACGGTACACACTTCACCACACAAGTTCGACGCGCTTGACAATCTTTTGCAAGAAAATCAACGCGCCAATACAATAGTTGTTTACAATTTCGCTGCGGAACTGGAAGAACTTCAGCGCCGCTACCCGAAGGCCAGAACCATCGATGGGTCTATCGATGATTGGAATGATGGGAAGATAGAACTGCTGCTGATCCACCCCAAATCCGCAGGGCATGGGTTGAATCTTCAGCACGGCGGCAGCAAGATCGTGTTCTTCTCGCTGCCGTGGTCTTTGGAGTTGTACGAGCAGACGGTGGGGCGACTGCACCGCAGCGGGCAGCGCCATGATGTCTGGTGCTATCGGATTACCACTAGAGACACCGTGGACGAAAAGATCGCGCAGGCGTTGCGGGACAAGCGGTCTGTTTCAGACATTGCGATGGAGGCGCTGAAATGAAAGCGAAGTTGTTTGCCGCGAAAGCGGAATTGAGGATCAGGCAGCGGCAGTTGAACGCCGCTCAACGTGGCTACGAGAAAGTATTGAGGACGATTGATGGAATCACTAGAAAACTGGAGGGTGTTGAACCAACACCTAAACACGTTCGACGAACCGACGGTGCTGGCGATGCTGGAGCACGAGATCAAGAACCGGCGCAGGGCGATGTTCCTGCAACGCCTGCATCAGCGGTACAACGCCCTGCGGGTGTCGCGGGAGAGGATTGAACTCTTGTCGAAAGCGCGCGCCGTATGAAGTGGAACACGGGAACACCATCTACCCCTGGCTGGTACGCGGCGCGGTTTGCGCGCGACACCGCGCGGTCGTGGCATAACTCTTATCGGTGGTGGGATGGTGAGCGTTGGTCGTGGCCTGCGTTTCCCCATGAGTCAGCGGTCAAGGCCGGCCGGTGGGCGTCCAAGAAGGAAGCCAAGGGCTACAACACAGAAATCATCTGGGGAACAAAATGAAAGTTGTTGCATACGGCGGCGGGACAAACAGCACGGCCATGTTGATAGGGATGTACGAGACTGGCGTTTCGCCAGACGTCATTCTTTTTGCCGACACGGGCGGTGAAAAGCCGCACACCTACGATCATGTGCGAGTGGTCAATGCGTGGTGCAAAAAGGTTGGTTTCCCTGAGATCGTTATCGTTAAAAAGAGAGGCCGCGTTTTTGTGGGTGAGACATTGGAGGAAAACTGTATCCGTAAGACCATGCTGCCCAGCATTGCTTACGGCTACAAGACTTGCAGCCAAAAGTACAAAGTTCAGCCCCAAGATATGTATTGCAACAACAACGATGGTTGTAAGGCGGTTTGGGATGCTGGCAATCTAGTTGACAAATACATTGGCTATGACGCTGACGAAGAGCGCCGCGCTAAATTTACAGAAAACGAAAAGTACAAATTTCATTACCCGCTGATCGCAGCAGAGTGGGGCCGCGAGGAGTGCGTTGAGGCCATAGCAAGGCACGGCCTACCGCAGCCAGGCAAGTCAGCGTGCTTCTTTTGCCCGTCATCTAAAAAAGCCGAGATTCTTGCGCTGCGCGATCAATACCCTGACTTGCTAGAGCGCGCGCTGAAGATGGAAGATCAGGCTAATCTGACCAGCGTTAAAGGTTTGGGCCGCACCTTTAGTTGGCGGGTGTTCTTAGCCAATCAGGTTACGCCAGAGCAATTTAGTGACGCGGGGAAAGAGATGGATTGTGGTTGTTACGATGGAGACTGAAATGACGACCAGTCTTTACCGGCATTACGACAAGGCAGGCAATTTACTGTACATCGGAATTTCGTTAAGCGCCGTGCAACGATTAGGCCAACACGCGGAACATTCGCATTGGTTTGCGTTAATTTCTAAAGTAACGATTGAGCATTTTGAGAATCGAGAGTCTGCGTTAGCCGCCGAACGCGCGGCCATTATTGAAGAAAGACCTTTGCACAACATACACCACAAGTACGGCGCGGAACAAGCAAAACTTGAGGCCCAAGAGGCGTTGACAAAAATAGCGCAGGCTAGGAAAGACCTGACAGCGCGGGTTGTTTATTTCAGCCCAGTTTATTCGTTGCATCAAGCCGCAGATGCGTTGTCTGTCAATATACGCCATGTAAATCAATGGGTGCGGGAAGGAAAATTAGGATATTTTACGATGCCAAGCAAAACAGGCAAGCCGGTGCAATATATTAGCGGTTGGCAACTTATTGATTATATTGAAAATGTGGTTAAGTAAAGTTTAGGAGAAGTATTGATGAGGCATAAATATCCACGCACGCTCAACGAAGCGTTTGGCCCTTATACCGACGATTACGTCTACGACGATGACCCCGCCCAGCCGTGGACGTTCTGGCTGGCCGTAGGGACTACGGTTGTTTTGCTAACAGTCATCGCGGTGCTGCTGGTATGCTGATCTTTAGACGTTGTATGTTGGTGGCGATGCTCACCGAGGACGCGCCGCCAGAGAAGGCAGAGGCTATCGTGTTGGGCGCGTTGGCAACCCTTGGCTACACCATCCCTACGCCCCTTCCTGTGCCCATTCTTCAAGACGTCGTTGGCCTGACCCTGTACATCCGCAACTATGCAAAACCAATTTGAGAACTGGCAGCGAGAATCGTTGATCCAGTTTGCGAACGAAGCAAACGAAAAAATCAAGGAGCAGCAGGCCGAGATCGAAGCGTTGCGAGCAGACTTAAAGATGTTGCTGAAAGTGTGGCGTGATCAAATGTCCTGAGTGTGGACGCCACGCCAAGGTCAAGGAGTCACGCCCCCGGCTGGATGGACGCTACCGGCGGTTCGAGTGCCAGACAGGGCATCTATGGAGCGTTGTGGAACGCAAACCAGAAACTGACCCTGCTCCTGACAGTACCAAAGATCGTCCTCTACCGAGGCCGCGCAACCAGCCAGAAGAAGACTAAGCCACGCCCCGAGTCTTTTCATAGGTACGCAGCGAACTCATTCCAAGCAGCGCGCACAGCAGTTCGGTCAGCACCCCGTCTGTTACCAGAATCGGCGGCTTGATCCCAGGCCACCAGACGGCGGTGGCCCACAAGAGTAGCGGGTAGAAAATGTAGGTGTACGCCATCGCTAGGCCGCACACCCAGCCGATCGCGGGTCGCCAGCCCGATGTGAAGACGTTGGGGCTGGCGGCTTCGACCTTGTTGATCTCCATCTGGCCCTGCAACAGCGCGACCGCTGCGGCCATCTGAGCCTTTTCTTGCTCAGTCTTGTCCGGCCAGACCTTGTTGACAACGTCCGAAACCAGCGAAAGCCCCGCCGTGATCGGGTCTATTGCCACAGGTTAGTCTCCATCTGCTTGGCAAGACGCGCAGCGCGTGCGGGCGTTTGACGCGCCCATGTAGAGTCAATCATAGCCTTGGACGCGCCTGCCCAATCGCCGCCTTCAACCAGTTTTAAAGTCTGCTTGAATTCCAGCAATCCCGCCGTACCCAATTGAAAGGCCATGTTAATTAAAACGCCCTGCCGCGCTGACGACAGGTTGCCAAAAAACGGCAGCGCCTTCTTTAGCGCCTCGCGCCGATCTTGGATGTCGTTGTTCAGCAGATAGGCAATTTCATCTGGGCGCAGACCACCGCCGCGCCGCTTGTCGATCAGCCGGCCAACGCCGATGGTGAAGTAACCTAGATGGTCAACGTAGCAGGTCGCTGACTCACCCTCATCGCGGCGCAATTGATCAATGATGTTCATTTGTCGGCCTTGTTGTCCAATCTGTCAAACAGTTTGGTCAGCATCTCTTTGATCTCGCGAATGTCTGTTTTGTAGTCATCGCGGATTACATAACTGCGCGGCAGTTCCTCGCGCAGTTTGGACAAGTCGGCCTTTAATTCCTTGACGGCTGTCCAGAGTTCTCTAGCGAACCAGCCCAACACGCCAGAGGCCGCGCCGAACAGCAAGTTCAGCAAATTTTGCTTGTCCATCATTCCAACGCTTCAACGCGCTTAGTCAGTTCCTTGATCGCTTCGATCAAAAGGGGGACGATCTTTTCGTAGTTTACGGTCAGATAATTCTGACCCGACTTGCTAAATTCCGACCCGTCTTCGTTTTGGCCGATGTCAAACGGGGCGGGGAAAACTGCCTCTGGCAGCAACCGCGCCACATCGTCTGCCAGCACACCAACTTGCATCCGAGCGTCAGAAAACCCGTAGGACTTGGCAAGATCGTTGGGGCGGTAAGTTACGCCGCGCAGTTTCAGAACCCGGTCAAGCGCATGGGGCAGCGTCTGGATGTCCGTTTTCAGACGCTCATCCGAGTAACTGGCGGTGATCGTGCCGGTGGCGCGGATTTCGCCGGTCACGCCGCTGGCCGTAGTGCCAACGCCGAGCGAGGCGTTCCGAGCGTTGCCGGTCACAACCAAAGTTGTTGCTGTAGTCGCGCCGCTGCTAGTTGCGCCCGTGCCGGTGAGCGTGCCCGAGTAGGCGATGTTGACAAACGAGGCATTGCCGCCGGTCACCGTGCCTGTGAGGGTCAGGTTCGTGGTGGAGATGGATGAGTTGATGTTGTCAGCGTTCCAGATCAGCACATCCAGCGGATCGCGCAGGACAAAGTAATACTGAGCCGCCCCCACCCATACGCTGCACTCGCCCCGCGCATCAAGAATGATCGGATTGGTGTTGGCGGTAGCGCCCGTCGCGTCCGTATACGTCGCCAGCGGTGTGGTCGTACCGGCAGCGTAGGTGTACAGTTTGCCGCCGACCAGCGGCGTGCCGGTCGCCGTGAAGAACTGCATCCGAGGGGTGGGGGTCAATGATGCCATGTCAGTCCAGAATCAAGCGGTTGGTCGGTGCGGGAGCCATCTGATTCTTGATGGCGGCGCGTGTCTTCGGGCCTTGTGCGCCCGACCGTGTGGGCCGTGGGCCACGCATATTTTCTTCCATAGCATCGAGGGCGTCCAGCAATTCATCGCGGGATTTTTCAGCACTACGTCTAGCCTGCGCTGTCTCTGCGCGTTGGGCGATGTCGTCAAACGCTTGGGCTTTTTCGCGTGCCTTTTGGACGGCCCCCGCAGCCCACTCCCGATCCATGATCTTGCCCGCGATCTGGGCGTCAGACATACCTTTGAGTTCTGGCGCGGCGGTAGCAAAGTCAATCTTGGTCTTGTTCCAGGCTACTTTTTCAGCAGCGGTAAGATCAAAATTACGCCCAGCGGTGACTTTTTCTGCCGCCGTTTTAAGCGCCATGCCGAAGTCTGAGAACGTGGCAGGCGTTGCGCCTTTGATGCCCGCGCTGGCGCTGACCAACCGACCCGTGATTGGATCGAGGTCAAACAGTTGGCCTGCGCCTGTAGGCGCGCGCGGCGCTGCCGCTTCTTCCGCAGCCATACGCGCTTCTTCTTGCCGCCCCAGCGTGCGTGACATAGCAGCAGCACGGGCGCGCTCTTGCGCCAGCCCATTTAAAACTTCTTCCGCGCTAGACAGGCCGAGTTGTGGCGGGCCGGTTGGCCTGTCAGGCATGATGTTGGGGTCTGACCGGCCAAACGTAAAGTTCGGGCCTTGGGGCGCAGCACCTGTCACAGCGTTACGCGGGTCAAACGGCACAAGTTGGTTCGGGCCGTAGTTAATCTCGGCAGGCGTCAGTTGCGTCCCTGGCGCGGGGCGGTAATCTTTCGCCAGCGCGTTACGCGCTTGGTACTTCGGCGAAGCCATGCGCCGCGCAGCAGACTTGCTGCCAATCGTGCCCGCTACCGCGCCGCCTGCTGCGCCTACTAATGGGCCAAGCGGAACCCCTGTGGCGAGGCCAATACCCGCACCTATGGTCGCGCCGAGTCCCCCACGGGTCAGTCTTGGCAACCGCGAGACACTAGGCGAAACGGTAGTCATCAAGTTGGGGAACTGCGCGGCTACTTGGCCGATGTCAGCCCCAAGGCCGGTCATCTGGCCTTTGCGCTCGTTGAGCATTTTGGCGTAGACCTGTGGGTCTACGGTGTAGTTGGCGTAGTTGATCGCGCGGTCATGCTCGTATATCTGCGCCATGCGGGTGCGCGCGGCTTTGAGGTTCTCAATGACTTTAGGGTCTTTAACGTTTTCGTCTATCAGGTCTTCTAAAATTTTTGCCAGCGCGTACTTGGTGTCAGCAGCGTCGATGGCGGCTTGTCCCGGATCGTTTCCTGCGTCCCGTGCTTTGTAGGTGTCCTGCGCGGCGCGGCGCTGTTCGCGGATGTCTTTCAGCAGTTCTGCGCCCTTGCGGCCTTGAACTTTGGTGGTCAGCAGGCTTGTGCCAGTTGTCTTTTGTTCCAACAAAGACAGCGCGTGATCCACCGCGTTGTTGGACAACCGGCTACTGCCTTTTGACCCCATGACATCTGCCTTGCGAAGGCTTTCAATCCTTGCGCGGATGCCGTCGCTCATCACCATGTCAGGCAGATTCTTGACCACCTCGTATGGCTGGCTGGCGTTGTCCAACGCTTTTTCTACGGATGCCTGCGTCAACTTTTCTGTTGGCGCGACCCCAAGGTCTTTCCTGACCAGATCAGTTACTTGCTTGGCGTTTTGCGTTGCGGCTATTTCACCAAAGTCATCCCCGATTACCGCGCCTTTGAGGCGGTTCTTTGCGGTAGGGTTGGTAATCGACGGGTCAACGATCAGGTTGTGCTTGACCGCAGTTTGCGTGGCGTCCAAGACCGGCGCGTTCTCGTAACTTTTTGCGACTTTTGCAGCCTTACGGTTTTCGGCAGCCGCGCGCACCGGAGCGGCGGCGTAGTTGGCCGCATCACGCACGTTCGGAATGGCGCGCGGTATCGTGTTCATCACAGGCACGGCAGGAAGCAGCGCGTTGGTGACGCCCCCAATGCCGCCGATGATGTCTTGGCCGGTCTGTGTCTGGGGTTGGTACAGCCCGCGCCGCACAGCCTGCATGGCGCGCTGCCCTGCGGCAGTTGCTTCCGGTGAGCCTTGCTTTGCTGGGCTAGACAACTCGCCGTAAATCCCAGCCAGCGGTTCAACGACACCGCCGACCGCGCCGCTTAAAAGTGCGATTGGCGTTTCGGCGACACCGCCAATAACGTCACCTATCGACCGCTTTTTGCGCGGCGTCGGCGCGGCCCCACCTGGTATGCTGGCAACCCGATCTGCGTATGACGCTGGCGTCAAGTCTACTTCGCGCCCTGCGGCTAGATAGGCGTCAGGATCAAACCCTTTTGTGGGTTTGGCTAGGTAGGCGTCTGGGTCAAAAGCCATTATTTTTTACCCTCAAGTTTCGCTTTGATTTGAGCCGAACGAGGGTCAGATGGGTTTTGATTGGCCCACGCAAGTGCTTCTGCATCTTCTTTTGAAAGCGCAGCCGCCGCCGCCTTGGGCTTGCCGTAAGTGCCTGACCTAATCTGTTCGGATTTAGTCTCGTAGGCTTTAATACGTTCTTCCAGCAGTTTTTCGCCGCGCTCAAGAATTCGTTTTCTGACGCGAGGTTCTTTATTGACAGATGCTTGGAGGTCAAGAAGAAACGTGCGTTCGCCTTCTGTTGGCGCGCCGCCAAAACTAGCCTTCAAATTTGCTAGTGCCTGCTCACCAACCAAGTTCTGCATGATAGAGGTGCTTCTAGACGCTTCAGTCGAATAGACGTTGTCTATTAACGTGCCGCGCGCGCCTGCAAGAAAACCTGAGTACGCTTTATCGTTCTCGGCTTTTGCTTCTTTGAGCGCGCTCAACCCGTTTCTTGCTGTGAGCGCAAGAGTATCGGTGTCGCTTACCAGTTTCAGTTCTGTAGGCGACAAATCCGCAGACTTTGACTTACCGATGCCGACCAGAGGCGTGCCGATAACTTCGCCAAACTTATTCGTTTTGGTTACGTTCCCTTCGTTGTCTGTAAACGTGTTCGTCACAACTAAACGCGGGTCATCTCTAGGTTCAGACGGCGCGCGGCCTGCGCCTGCGATTCGGATTTTTTGTGCTTCTTCTTCTTGCGACAACAGACGCTCTTGGCGTTGCGTATCACGAAACTGCGCGTAGCCTTGTGGCGTCATTGGGAACCCCAACCGCCGCATGGTGGCTACTTCAGCCGGATCAGGTTGTTCCGACTCCGGCGCCAGATATTTCTTGCGTTCTTCTGGGGGCATTGCAAGCAATTCTTGGGTGTTTCTTTTTGCTTCTTCCTGAGAAAACAGCCCTTCGATTACGCCGTCTTCACCCCAAGCAATCACATTTGCGTCTGATGGGTTGCGCGAAAGATTTTTCCTAAGTTTGTCGGTAAACTCATCTTGTCTAACGCGGAGGTCAAGTTTTGTTTTTTTAGCCTCTGCCTGCTTCTTTTGAAAATCCGCTACCCCCTGCGGGCCGACGATCATGCCTAGACCTTGCTCAAAGTCAGGGTCGTTGGGGTTCTTGTTGGCAAAGTACGACTTCAACGCGCGCGACGTATTTTCCCTGTCTACTTCTTGCCCGTACTGCAAGTCGCCCAACTTGTTGGCGCGCTCTTCCGACGCCAACCTGTTGCGGTTGAACGCGCTATCTTGGTAATACTTTGCAAACGAGTTGGCAGAACCAGGCTCGTAACTGGCATCAACTGGTGGCATGACTAATCCCTTTGCTTAACTACTGAACCAACCTTTGCCGGATGCTTCCTCTATTGCGCCGCCGTAGCCACCTATGATGTCGGCCTTGATCTTGCCGCGTTGCGATGCAAGGTTTGCTCTAGAATCGCCCGCGCCGGTATAGATGTCGGCTCTGCTTGCGCCGCGAGTGCCAGCGTAACTGGCTAGTTTGTTGGCCGCGCCAGACCCGCTTTCGGCCATGTCACTAAGCGTTTTGTACCTGTCCATGTACCGATTGTAGGCGTTGCCGTACTCTTGTGACGCCATGCCGCTGTTGTAGTCGGCCGCGCCTTTGAGTTGCGCCCCAGACAGGTTCATGCCGCGCGCCGCAACAGAGTTGTCGAGCGCCCGCTGGCCTTGCGCCAACCGGAACTTGTAGCCTGGGTCTTGCTCCATCTCGGTCATGGTGTACTGACTGCCGGGGCCGTAAGTGCCATACCCCGCCGCGCTTGTGTTGCCGCTCAGACCTAGCAGATCGCCCATGCGGCTATACGCCGCCCCGCCTTGTTTGAGGTACGGATTAAGGTAGTTCTGCTGGTCTGTGTAGGCGGCATCTATCGACCCTAGCGCGTTGTTGCGCGCTTCCTCAACCGCGCGGCTTGCGTTTGTGTTGCCCTTCTTCAGCGCCGAGCCGGAGCCAATACCCAGCAGATTAGCGCCTGCGTTGAGTATTTGGCCGCTGCTGCCGCCAGCAGCACGGGCGATTTCAGACGCCCCGCCGGTGAGATACGCCGCGCCTGCGCGTGTAGCGATTTTCTTTATCTTCTTAAATTTTTTCTTGAGCCAGCCCATGATGTGTTCTCCAACTTATGCAATCCCGATTTCACCTTCAGCCTGGAACGTCAATGTGGCTCCGGCGCTTGCCCCACCCACCAGAAAATCTGTCGAGTCGAGCCGCAGCGTGCCGTACCAATCGATGTAACTGTTGGCGGGTACGCTGGTGCTGTAGCCCATAAACTCTGTGCCTGCCGCATTGCCGCCAGTTGCGCCGACAAACAGTCGGAACGTCGCGGCGGTTGCGGTGACATTGACAATGCGGATGTGCCGGATGATCAGATACGGTTGCGTCTGCGTGTACCCCACCGGCCCTGACAGCGAGGATATCGCGCAGTTGACAATGTTGGTAGTGTACGTTGCAGACATCGCAACGGGGCCAAAACGAATGATTTTGTTTGATGCCATGATTACCAGCCTATTGATTCAACGTCTGCAACAGTAGCGGCAGCGTCAACTTGCGCCACCAAACCAGATTCTTTCTCGTACAACGGCAAAACTTGCGCGGCGATCTCTAACGCGATTTGCTCTAGTTGAGCCAGCGTGTAGACCGAGTATGTCCCATCTACTGTTTTGTAGCCACACTCTGCGGGCTGGCCTGCGGCTGCGGCCAGTTGCGTGATCTGAATGGCGATGCTCAGTTTATTGTTGTCCGACTCTGTGGAGCCAAACACACCCAGAGAGGTAGTCTTGTCAGCGTACATCTCAACAGAGCGAGCGGAGGCGATCTCAGCCTTCTTCTTGGCCTTGGCCTTGCCCAAATCAGTCTGTGTAACGTCTGGCGTTACAACGCCGCCGAACAGTTTGCAGTTGGCATCAGCAACCAACAAGCCTTCTGCCGTGGCAACTAGGCCCGTGGTGATGGGTGTGTAAATCTGGATGTTG
>Ga0181362_1000222_pt1 | contig 11091 bp, 7 predicted proteins | sample Su13NDMM110SN_FD_130095 | JGI IMG/M metagenome (GOLD analysis project Ga0181362, IMG submission 130095) | Freshwater viral communities from Lake Michigan, USA - Su13.ND.MM110.S.N | ecosystem: Environmental > Aquatic > Freshwater > Lake | place: USA: Michigan | collected 2013-07-16 | reverse complement strand
TGTATTATCAGTTGTATTAATGCTATCAATCACATCTAATTGTTGATTATTTGAATTATCTACGTATCCTAAAATTACAGAGTATGAAATAACTTCAATTTGTGGTTTAATAGATAAAAATATAGAGTTTTTAGCATCTCCATATACTGATAAAATTTCTGGAGGAGTAGGAGCAGAAGTAAAGCTTTTCATTAAAGAATATGGTGTAGATGTACCATCTGAATAGAATATTTTAGCTTTAACTGAGTATTGTTTATTGGATTCAACAGGTATATTGAGATTTATAAGATATTTAGTTGAAGAATAGAAATAATCATCAGTTTTAAGATTAATAACTAACTGAGATAAACTGTTTGAATCTGAAATATTATCTATAATAAGTTTTGCATATGTCGGGTATATAGATGATGGAGCGGTTGAAGATATAGTTAAAAGTTCAGAATCATTACTAACATTATCTAAAGCAGAACATGACACGATTATTGGAGAAGTTAAAACTGGTTGAGACATTATTTATATATATAATATATATTATATATAAATTTTTGTTTTAAAAATGTTTATATTTTTTTTTAATTTAAAACTTTCGTAAATTCTACAACAAGAATATCAAATGGTAAATTAGTTCTTTTCTTCCAGTTTATAAAAAAGTCTTGAAATTGTTTTAAATTATAGTTCAATTTCATAAAGAAATAGAGTCGCGTTATTGTCCATCTGCCACAGGAATTAACGTTTTCGGCTTGTTTTTGGAACTTAATATTGTTATATATCCATTTTCCTCCTTTTAATAATACTTTATTCAATAGTATTGTTAGTATATGTTGTCTTTCGTCTAATATTTCTTGCATTTCAGGAGAGATAAATTCAAACTCCGCATCTGGTTTTAAACCGTAAGAATCGAACCATTCAAAGTATTTATCATTATATTTTAATATTGTAGTCCAATGTCCAGTATTCCTTTGAGTTTCTATTAATATAATTCTATAATCTTTTGGTTCAGTCATAATATCATTCAAATCTTTTACTCCTTCTAAGTCAGAATATTTCATTATTTTATTATTGACTTCAGGACCTAACATTTTTTGAAATTCATTACTAGCAACCATTTTTGATAGCTGTTTAGCATATTTTTTATAGTATAAATTATCTTTACTCATATAATATTAATTTATATTTTAAATACTTTAAGCAAATTGCTAAAGTCATTTGATCCGACCATCTTAGCCATTTCTTTTGAATAATAATCATTATTAGTCATTATATAATAAGTTGTATACAATAAAAAAATTTAATAAACAATTTTTTACGCAAAACAAATATATTGAATTGAAGTTGGTAAAGTTTGAGTACTAGTCGATAAATTACTAAATGCAGCAACTATTGTAGTTGTACTTGATTGATAATAAAACCAAAAGACAAAATTATAATTGGGACAATTAACAAAGCATCCTACTCCTGATATTGTAGATGAGATTGTTTGATCTAGTGTATAAGTAGCAATACCAGTACCTCCATAATTTACTTGTGGAACAATACTAGTATCATCTGAATTATTGATATTAACTGAACCGTCAACATAAGTTGCAGTACCACAATATAATTTAAAGGAATTACCACCAGCACATTGAAAGCCATTAACAAAATTAGGAGTAGCGTTAAAAGTAGATATGTTTGTAGAAGATGTGCCAATAGTACATGAAGCAGGTATAACAACTGTTTCAGCAGATGTACCTAACATCACTTGGTTATTTGCCGTATTAGTGCTATTATACCCAAGTGCAGTCGAATATGAATAATTATCAGAAGAAGAATTGTAACCAATAGTAGTATTTGTACTTCCTGTAGAAAGTGAAGAAGAAGATACACTTCCGATACAAGTATTATAAGAACCTGTTGTAATTGCAGTTCCAGCACTACTTCCTATAATAGTATTTAGAATAGCAGTAGTACCATTTACCATTGCATCATAACCAATACATGTATTGTCTGTTCCTGACGTATTAGAAAACATTGCATTAGCACCTAAAGCACTGTTGTTATCGCCTGAAGTTGTACTATACCCAGTGTTTACTCCTATACACGTATTATTATTTCCATCACTTGCTAAATTTAATAGTGCATTAGTACCTAATTGTGTAGAAGAACTATTAACAAGTGATTGATTAATTTTTCCATTAACAGTCAAACTTGTACCAGGTATAACAACTGTTTCAGCAGATGTACCAAGCATTATTTGATTATTAGCAGTATTATTTGCATTATATCCAATAGATGTTGATTCGGTATAATTATTACAGTTTGCATAAGCTCCAATAGCAGTTGTATTTGATGCAGTGGTAGTACCCGAATTTGAATAAGCTCCTAATGCAGTATTATTTTGTCCACTAGTAATAGAACTACAAGCTGCAAAACCAATTCCAGTATTATATGATCCTGTAGTTGAGCCTGCTGTACCTTGTAAAGAAGATGCTCCAACAGCAGTGTTAAATTCACCAGTACCATATATTTGACTAAAATGTCCTATTCCTGTATTGTAATATCCAGTTGAATTAGTAGTTAAGGCATAATCTCCCATACCTGTATTGTAACCACCAGAGGTATTATTTGCCATACAGTTATACCCAACTGCTGTGTTATTTGGTCCTGTATTAGATGGTAATGAATTTGAACCAAATTGTGTAGATTGAGTAGATGATAAAACTTGAGAAACTAATCCGTCAATGATTAAATTACCAGGTATAACAACTGTTTCCGCTGATGTACCGAGCATTACTTGATTATTTGCAGTAACAGTACTATTGTATCCGATTGCTGTTGAATTTGCGTATTGTGAATCTGAATTAACTCCTATACATGTATTATTTGAACCACTTGAAATAGATAGAGCAGAATCAGCTCCTAAGGAAGTATTTCCAGTACCAGTAGTTAAAGTAGGCATTGATCCTGATCCAATTGCAGTATTGTAAGTTCCAGTTGTACAATTTGCTAAAGCAGAGTTTCCCATCCCGCAATTTTGTGATCCGCTAGTTACATTATTCATGCAAGTTTGGCCAAATGAAGTATTTGCAGTACCTGTTACATCTCCACTTTGATTATTTGCACCATATTGACAAGATGATGAATCAGGAAGAACTTGTGAAACATTCCCATATACTACTAATCCAGATGTAGATGAATTTGAGCCTATATATGCAGTTTCAATAGTAGCTGTTTCAGTTACATCAAGAGTATTTATTGTAGCTGTAACAGTAGTATTAAGAGTATTTATTGTAGCGGTTTCATTGACAGTAAGATAATCAACTGTAATATTTGATGGATTATAAGCCGTTGTTTGCACTGTTCCATCTGAAAAATATATTTCACCTTCACCAACAGTTGTCCCTAGGGCTATTGATTGCCCAAACATAGAAGCTGCACTCATATAATTTTATTATAATAATATATAAATACAAAATAATTTATATCATATTATATTATATAAATTAAACTAAAATGGCTAATTCTAAAAATGATAATACATTACGAACCTATTATGATATAATTGTATCTAACATAAATTCAAATTCTTTATCAATACCAAACGTTTTATCTTATACAGAGAATAGAAATGGGGATGCTTTTGTCAATCAAGCTGATAATTACTTATTTTCAATAGTAAGATTTTCATTAGACTCAAATAATCTACCAATATTTTTTGCTTACGTACAATCAAACCAATCTGATATAAATTTAACTATATATTCTGTATCTATGACATATAATAATCAAACAGTGCAAACATATATAACATATATACCACAAGATAAAACTGCAAGTATACCAAGTTCGCCGAGTTCTAATTTAAAAGGCTTACAAACTTATTGCGATTATTATTATGTTTATAATTATGAGTATTTTATATATTTAGTAAACACAGCTTTAACAACATGTTTTAATAGTTTATCTGCTTTAACTACATTACCTACAACAATAGTACCATATTTTAAATGGAATACCTCTTCAAATACTGCAACGCTAATAACAGATTCAGTAGGATTTAATGATATGAGTTCAGACTATATACAATTATATTTCAATAATGCTTTATTTAATTTATTTGAATCATTACCATCTTATACTATAAATAGTTATTCAAATCAAGGGTTAATATATCAAATAAGCTGCTCATCATATGGAATGGCTGAGCAAATAACTTCTGGTACAACAACATATTTATCCTGCAATCAAGAATTTACAACGATTTCTTCTTGGAACCCTGTTACAAGTATCATTTTTACTACGACATTATTATCTATTAAATCAGAAAGTTTAGGTGCACCATTAATATATTTAGATAATTATTCTTATCAATCAACAAATAATAAGAACATAGCAGGTATCATTTCAGACTTTCAACCGAGTGATAGTATCTATAAGCCGTATGTTAATTATCAACCTACTGTCATGAGGTATATTGAATTAGTCGGATCACAACCTATTGATAAAATAGATATAAACGTCTATTGGAAGAATAGGTTTGGAGAATTAATACCTTTCAAATTAAATCCTTCAAATTCATTGACAGTTAAGGTTTGCTTTAGTAGAATTTTCACGCATAACTAAAAGAGATATAAAACATCAAAACTATTTAAAATCTCAAAAAGATGTATAAAAAATATATTTATTAAAACTTAAAATTTTTATTTATAATGAAAATGCTTTTAAAATTATTTTATATATAGTATTTATATATAAATTATAAGTCATGTCTGATTTTTCAACAATCTTAATAGAAGATTCTAGAATTGCAAATATAACCGAAAAAGAGACGTTTGCAGTGATGTCCGGTGCTTCACAATGTACTTATCAAGCTTTTAATGCCACATCTACATCATCAAGTTCAATAGTTTTTAATTGCCAAATACCTAGCGAGAATGTGATTATTGATAGACATCTTTTGATACAGTCAACTATAACCCTTACAATTACCTTAAATGCAAATAATTATACAGACAATACTATATTAGCTTTTAATTATGGCTTATCTGATTCATTACAAGCTTTTCCTTTAAATTCATTATGTAATTCACAACAATGTTCTATAAATAATACAACTATTTCTCAAAATACTAAAGATATTTTACCAATGGTTCTTAAAATGTATGATAAAAGAAAATTGAATAGATATAACTCGATTTGTCCATCACTACCTGATTCTTATTATGCGTATTATGCAGATGGATTAGGAACTCTTAATAATGTACTGGCTGGATATAACAATCAATCATTAGATGAGGATTTTACACCAAGAGGTGGATTTGCTGTTAATATTTTAAGTGTTTCTCATACCTACAATACTGTTACTTATACGAATACAAAAGTTACGAATTCTTCTGGAGTAGTAACATCTAATAATAATACTCAAACTGGTTCTGTTGCAGGGACACCAGATACATATCTTATTATGCCTGCTGGAGTAACAAGTGGGATAGTAGATAGTGAAACTGATGGAAATGGTAATACTACAACAACTACTACAGATTTAGAATATACTGAAAATACATTTGTTATAGTCTTACAATTTACAACTACAGAACCATTTATTGCATTATCTCCATGGACAAATACAAATGCAAATAATCAAGCTGGTTTAGTGGGTATTAATAATATTAGTTTTAACTTATCAATTGATTCTATGTGTAAAAGAGTGTTCAGTACCATGAATCCATATATTTCTAATATAGCTCTTGGTGGAACTGTGAGTGGACAAACAATTCAACCATTTATAGATACAAAACTATTATTTAACTTTTTGTCTTTACAACCAGAGAGCTATAGAAAAATAAGTTCAAAAAATTGTGTTCCCTATTTAGATTTTCCTAGATATTTAAGTGTATCATCAACAAGTTCTGCTATTTCATCCTTAGGAACATCAACATTAACATCAAATAACTTACAACTATCTCAAATTCCTGATTTAATATTAATTACTGTAAGAAAACCTATGGTTGATCAAACTTGGGCTGATTCAAGTTCATTTTTAACAATTAAAAAAATATCAATAACTTTTAATAATGCATCAGGACTTTTATCATCAGCTAATGCACAACAATTATATTTGATGAGTTATAAAAATGGTTCTGGTCAAAGTTTTTATGAATTTAGTGGTACAGCAAAAAACAATTATACAGGAGCTTATTATGTAGATCAAACTAATACTATTGGATATAATTCAATTGATTTAGATAATCTTGTAGGTAAAGGGGATTCGGTAGCTACAACTGGTTCAATGCTTGTTATAAATCCTAGTTTAGATCTATCATTACCTGCTTATTTATCAAATAGTTCACTTGGGCAATATAACTTTACTTTTAATATAGATGTTTACAACCAATATAAAACTCCAATAACACCGGAAATTTGTGTTATAACTGTTAATAGTGGAATATTTACAACACAACTAGGCTCATCAGTAATTAACACTGGTTTATTAACAAAAGAAGAAGTACTAAAAGCAAAAGAACAACAACCAACAATTGATACAACTGATCATAAAAGATATTTGGGTGGTAGTTTATCAAATTTTGGTATGTCAAATATATTAAAATTAGTGAAAAAAATACCATACTTAAACGATGATAAGGTATCTGATGCAGTTGTAAACAATGCAGGTTCTCTTTCTGGTGCAGGTGTATCAGGTGGTAGAATTAAACGTCATTTACGATAAATCAAATAATTATGTTACATAAAATATTAAATTAATTAAAATAAAATATAATATATATAATATATATAGTATTTAATGGAAAATTACAACCAAAATATTGCATACCAATTAAGAAAAAATGATTTTAAAATGATTAGAAATATTCCTCAAGTTCAAAAATTTAATAATCAAATTGAATCTATTAATAAATTACAAGATCATCATATTATGCATGGAGGAGCTAAAACCTTAAAATATGTTGAAACAGGTAATAATTCTACTACATATGAACCAGAAACCTTAGCTGTTGGAAGTGGATTAAAAAAAAGAGGTCGTCCTAGAAAAATTCAAGGTGGTAATATATGGAGTGATATAGGAAATGTAGCGAAGACTGTTGCTCCCATTGCGATTCCCATGATGATGGCTGCAGGTCTTCCAAAAAAACAACGTAAACCAAGAAAAACACAAGGCGGATCATTTCTAGGTGATATAGGACGTATGACAAAATCTATAGGTTCAACAGTAGGTAAAGAAGTATTATTACCCGTTGCCACTGATGTTGGTAAAGATATGCTCAAGTCTTATTTAACTTCAGGTTCTGGACTTAAAAAACGTGGAAGACCAAGAAAAGTTCATGGAAGTGGCTTTTTTGATGATGCGTTTAAAGGAATTAAAACAGTAGGTAAACATGTAGCACCAATTGCAAAAGACATTGCAGTTCCATTAGCGACACAAGCTTTAACATCTTATATGAAAGGTTCCGCATTAAAAAAACAACCTACAAGAAGAAACTTAATGATAAGAGAATTAATGTCTAAAAATAATATGTCATTACCACAAGCCTCTTCATATATTAAACAACATGGTTTAGTATAAATAATAATTACCTTTTTAATATAAATAATTATATATTATGATTATATATAATAATATTATGTTTTCAAAACGCAACAGTAATATATTGAAAAACGATCCTAATTCAATGTTTGATATTGGACAAAAATTATCTCATACTTCAATACGAAATATATCTATTGATAATCCTTCTGAAAATCCTAATATGCAATTAGCTTTGAATAAAATAAATGCTTTACCTACAATTGCACCAACAACATTAAATAAATTTGCAATAACGAAATCAAATAATATTCAAAAAAATGTTGATATTGAGGAATTTATATTATCAATTAATGAAGCTGATAAAACTTTACAAACAATATCTATAATTGTTAATAATATTGATAGTCAACAAATACTAACAGGAGGTGCAGAAAATGATGATATAAATTATAGTGATATATTTAAAGACAATAATGAAGAATATAATGATAATAAAAAAGCAATTAAAATTGAAAAACAAGCAGAATTAGAAGAATTAGATAATGATTTAAATGCTTTAAAAAGTTATGATGACATTTATCAAAAAGAAGACCCTGATAAAATTATAGAACAAATGCGAATATATAGGTCAAATTTATTTTATAAAGAAAGAGTAGCCGCAGAAAAATACTTATTAGATATATATCCAGATGCTAATACTTTTACTTTAGCATCAAAATATATACCTGATAACATAGATGATTTACCATCAATAAATGAAATTAATGAAGCTAAAAGAAAAAGAGATCAATTATATAATGAATTAAATCCCAAAAAATCTAAATCTGTTAAGATTGAAACTAAACCTAGTAAACCAATAAATTCAGGAATATCAAATAAGAAAGTTTATAGTTCAAAATCTAATTTTAATATTCCTGTTAAGTTTGAAACTGAACCTCAACAATCTATAAATGAACAAAATAAAGAAGAAGAATATGAAGATAAAAATGTTGAAACTAAGTTACACTTAATTGAAGAAGATTATGATTTCTTAATGGAGTATAATGAAATATATAAACCATCTAAGGAAACTTTAGAAAGATGTTCAAATAATAAAATAACTTATGATGCAGACAGCGTAATTAAAAGCTTTAAATTATTAGAAAAAAAACAAAATGCAATTAAAGGAGGTGATAAAGCATCAAAAACACAAGCTTTAAATTATTTAAAGAAAGTTTATGGTAATGATTTATCAGATAATGAAATTATAGATAAAATACCTTTTCATCTTTATGATTTGCCACCAGAAAGTGAATATGATAAAAACTTAGAAGAATTACAAGAACAACATGAGAGATTAACTGATATAATGGGAATAAAAAAAGAAAATTCAAATCTAAAAACACAAACAAAAACTCTCAGTAAACAAGCAGATATTTTGGAGTATTTTAAATCTAAAGAACCTATATTAAATGCAATGACTAAATTTAATTCACAAATAAATAGATTATTAATATTTTTTAAAGGTAAAATTAAACCAAATCTTAAAATTATAAGTAAAAATGACATTTCTGAAGCTTTAGAAGATATGGATATATTAAATCAAAATTTTAAAGATGTATATTTACAAGTTCACAATAAATTTCATAATATCTTTGGAGTAAAAAGACTTGGAAACAAACAATCTGATCAATTTTTAGAAACTCTAGCATCAAATTTTAACAAAATATCTGCTGAAATTATTTCTGGTTTTAAATCATATTCTAATATTTCATCATATTCACAAGGAGGATTTCTATTACCATCAGTTGTAAGACAAAACGTTTATAAAGGAAATAAATATTTATTATAAAATATTTTGAAAAATAAATATATAATATGATTAAGAAACATAAACAAGATTTTAATAATAATCTATTAAATACATTTAATATACTATCTATATCAGGAAATTATAATATTGTTGGTAGTTCATCATTAAAATCAATTTATTATAATTCTGATATAGATTTAAATGAACATGATAGATTTAATAGTTACAAAAATGTTTATGAAAAGTTCAAATATATTTTTCAAACATGCAAAGAAAATCCAAATTTTTTTATTACAGATTTTAAATGTGGATTAAATAATAAAAATGAACCTTTCCGATGGACATATAAAGATATTATGAAAGGTTATATTGGTAAAAAATCCTTTGAAGATTGCTTGAAAGATAAAAGTATGATAAAATTAGATTTAGTTTATTTATTAAACGGTGTTTTTGTAGAAATATCTGAAGTTTACTTTTTAAAGATTAAAAACAATACAAACTATTATGATGATGCATTTTATACAAACTCTATCAAAACAAGTATTCAAAATGAAATACATGAACTTTTAAACAATGGGAAATATTTTAAAGCATTGAAACGAATGTTTAGTATACTAAATATTGAAAATAGTAAAAAACCAATTGTAAACAAACTTATATCGTTTTTTAATTCTGAAACTGGTATACTTTACAAAGCTAACTCTGACTTAAATATTTTATTAACTTTAATTGATAATAAATTTAGAAAGCCTAATATTGATGATATTAAAAATAATCTTCAAGTAATTAAACAAAATCTATCAATACAAACTCAAACACATAAAAACTGTTCTTTAATAATAGATGATATTTGTAAGCAAAATGATATGAATAATATGAGAATATACATTTATAAGCTAAGTGAATATCTTCAAAAAGTGTTTAATCGTGAAGCTAAATCGTTTTTAGAATTAAATAACATTTAAAAATTATTTTCTTTTTATTGAAATTTATATATGAATTTATTATATATAAATAAGAATATATAATGTCATTGAACTTTGAACGAATTGGGAAACCTATATGTATGATAATGAATAAAGATGATAAACAATTATCCAAATCAAATCCTATTGTTAGTATTAATGAAGATTCAGAAGAGGCTAGAACTTCTTATAATGATATCAAATTAAACAAAAAAGAACAAATTTTTCAAGTAATTGGTGATCCAACACAAGAAAGATATATTTATTACATTATTGGAAGAAGTGGAAGTGGTAAAAGTTATTTTATAAAACAATGGATACAGAATTTTTATCATGAATTGTATAAAAAGAGGCCTATTTATGTATTTTCATACTTGGATTCTGATAAAACATTAGATGAATTGAAATATCTCAAAAGAATTAAATTAGATATGGAGTTTCTTGAAGATGATGAAATATCTGTCAAAGATTTTGCAAATTCTTGCGTAATTATGGATGATGTAGATAATATAAAAAATAAAGCAATTAAAAGAAAAGTAGATCATCTTTTGAACGAAATATTGACCGTTGGCAGGCATAATAACGTTTCCGCTTTAATAACTCGGCATACAGCAACAAATGGACAAGATACTAAAATTATCCTGGCCGAGTCACATTCATACGTTCTCTTTCCTTCTGGTGTTGGTAATCGTCCATTAAAATATTTACTTGATAATTATCTAGGATTAGATAATAAACAAATTAAAAAAATTAAAAATAGTAAATCAAGATACGTTTGCATACAAAGAACATTTCCATTAAGTGTTGTA
>Ga0181362_1000220_pt1 | contig 11149 bp, 2 predicted proteins | sample Su13NDMM110SN_FD_130095 | JGI IMG/M metagenome (GOLD analysis project Ga0181362, IMG submission 130095) | Freshwater viral communities from Lake Michigan, USA - Su13.ND.MM110.S.N | ecosystem: Environmental > Aquatic > Freshwater > Lake | place: USA: Michigan | collected 2013-07-16 | reverse complement strand
TTGCCAAACAAGGAAAGGCGCGAGACCTGGCATGAATTAGTAACAAGGAATATGGAAATGCACGTTGCCAAGTTTCCTACAATGAAAGAATCAATAGAAGCAATATATGAAAACTTTGTATTCACTAAAAAAGTTCTTCCTTCGATGCGAAGCCTACAATTTGGCGGGAAGGCTATTGAGCTTAATAATGCTCGCATTTATAACTGTGCTTTCTTACCTATTGATAGTATTCATAGTTTTTCTGAGACTATGTTTTTACTTCTTGGAGGTACTGGCGTTGGCTATTCGGTCCAGCAACATCAAATTGACAAACTACCTGAGATTAGAAAACCTAATTATGATCGTAAAAAAAGGTATGTTGTCCAAGACAGTATTATCGGATGGGCAGACGCCATCAAAACCTTATTCAAATCCTACACGGGAGGATTAACTTCTCATATAGAGTTTGACCTATCTGACATAAGGCAGAAGGGAGCGCTGCTTGTAACAGCAGGGGGCAAAGCACCAGGACCAGAGCCATTAAGAATTGCATTAGTTAAAGTAGAGGCTATATTAAGAAGCAAAGAAGATAGATCTAAGCTAACAGATATTGAGTGTCATGATATTCAGTGTCATATTGCAGATGCCGTTTTAGCCGGTGGTATCAGACGTGCCGCGATGATTTCATTGTTTGATCTTGATAGTAATGCAATGCTAAATTGTAAAGCCGGAAACTGGTGGGAAGAAAATCCTCAAAGAGGTAGAGCAAATAATTCAGTAGTACTTTTAAGACATAAAATTGATAAAAAAACATTTGATAAAGTTTGGGAACGTATTGAGGCTTCTGGATCGGGCGAGCCAGGCATTTACCTTACTAATGATAAAGATTGGGGTACTAATCCTTGTTGTGAGATTGCTTTACGTCCTTATCAGTTCTGTAATTTAACAGAAATTAATATGGCTGATATTGAAAGTCAAGAAGATTTTAATGCAAGAGCATCAGCCGCATCATTCTTAGGAACATTGCAAGCATCGTATTCAGACTTCCATTACTTACGCGATATATGGAGAAAAAACACAGAAAAAGACGCATTGCTTGGAGTATCAATGACGGGTATCGCGTCAGAATCAAATTTAAAACTAAACTATGAAGAAGCAGCACAAACTGTTAAGGAAACAAATAATATTATTGCAGCGGCTCTTAATATCAACAAAGCGGCCAGAACCACCGCAGTTAAGCCGGCAGGAACGACTAGCCTTGTACTTGGCACTTCTAGCGGTATTCATGCTTGGCACAATGACTATTATATTCGCCGCATGCGCTTAGGCAAGAATGAAGCAATCTATTCTTATCTTGCGATAAATCATCCAGAATTGATCGAAGATGAATATTTTAATCCAACATTACAGTCAGTCATATCTGTTCCGCAGAAGGCTCCAAATGGCGCTATAACAAGACATGAGTCTACATTAGATGCGCTTGAAAGAGTAAAATTAATATCTAAAGATTGGGTTAAGCCTGGTCACATTAAAGGTAACAACACGCATAATGTTTCATGTACTGTTTCAGTAAGAGATGATGAATGGAAGATTATTGGTGAATGGATGTGGGCAAACAAAGATTACTATAATGGATTATCCGTTTTACCGTATCACGGAGGTACATATAAACAAACACCATTTGAAGATTGTACAAAGGAAATGTACGATCAAATGATGGCAACATTAAAAGATGTTGATCTATCAAAAGTAATTGAAATACAAGATAATACTAACTTTAGCGAATCAGTTGCCTGTGGTCCAGCTGGTTGCGAAATAACTTAATCAAATGAAAGAACAAACTTTAGTTGAAATGAAAAACAAGTTAGATGCGGTTATTAATGTTCTACAAAGAATAATTGAAGATCAGCAGCATTTAACAACCTTATCTGCCGGAACTCTTGAGGCGGTTAAATTAATGCCCGGATATGAAGATGCTATTAAAGCATTAACGGAACGGGCTAAAGAGAATTTAGAAGCTCGGGAAAATGCTGAGCAAGAAATTAAATTAAATACTTAATTAAATAAAAAGAAGGGAGGCCGAGTAGCTTCCCTTCTTTCATTATGGAACATTTAGGTATGGTGCCTATTCTATCTTGTTCCTATTCTAGATAAATATATCGGATGAACCAATTTCTTTTTTCTTTTTAGATGGCTTTTTATTTTCCATATAATATTGATGTCTTTCCGCTTTTTTCTTAGCTTTGTATTTCTCTCTTTCTCTAGGGCTTAAACCAGCTAAACTATCTTGCAATGCTTTTTTCTTTTCTAAATATTTTTCATGGCGTTCTTTCTTCTTTTGTGCTTTTTCTGCTGCAGCTTTTTTATCGTAGTTAGCTTTTTCAGTTGGAGATAATCCAGCAATACTGTCAGCCTTTATTTTCTTTAAAGCTTCTTTCTCTCTTTTGCGAGCATTAGACTCAATCTCTTTCTTTTCAAGATAAGCTTTCTTTTGATCGGCTGGTAAATTAGCAATACTATCTTTCTTTCTTTCCCTAGCTTCTTTTCTTTTTCTTACAAAATCCATGTAAGCATCTTCAGATAAATTAGCAATACTGTCTCTTTCTCTTTTGCTAGACTCTTTTATTTTAGCTTTACCAGCTTCTTTTCTAGTTGCTTTTGCTTTAGCTCTAATTTCTAGATCGCCTTTTGTATCTTCTATACCTACTGAGTAAGGTGTAAAACCTAATCCAACTGCAATTCTTTGCCATGTTTTATTTTGTGAATTCATTGCTTGAGATACATTCTCAATTTTATTTACAAGACGATCTGCAGGTAAATTTGTAATAGCTTCAGTAAGTTTTCCGGTTACGCCATACATAGGCCCTAAATGAACTCTACCATCTTGCATTACTCCCCATCCTCTTTCAGCTATAAGGTCTTTTTCAAATTTAGTTTGTTGAAGTCCTGTGTATACTTTTCTAAGTTTAGATCCAATTGGAGGCGATATATTAGCCCCTTCTAACATGACTTTTGCATAGTCAGCTTTAAATCCTTTATCTTTTTCGTCAAGATACTTGTTAGCCATATTCTTTAATACAGAAACAATTCCACCTAAGAATCCCGTACCTCTAAGTATTGTATCCAATACGCCATCGGCTACATCTATTAATCTTTCGTTGATCGTTTTCTTTTTAGCTTTTTCTTTTTCTTTATCTAGCTCTTCATCATCATCGTCAAATGCAACCGCAAATAATCCTTGCTGCAATACAGCAAACAATGTATTTTGAATTGCTAAATAATAAATTATTTTTGATAAGTGAGTTTTAGCGTCTCCTCTACCGTTTTTAAGATCTAAAAAAGATTTTTTAACAATGCGCGATTGCTGCATTGCTGTGTTTTGGAATGTCAATAATAGTCTTCCGGCAGGACTTGCTTGTTGTTTTGATATATCCCTTGGATCACCTGATTGTTGTGTTTCATCAGATACTTTAGTGAAATCACTCCATGCATTTTTTTCTGCCTCTTCTTGTGATTGGCCTTCCTTTAAATAAGTTTTAATCCTATTTCTATAGAATGGAGCACCCCCGGATGCAATAGCAAAACTATCCGCTAATTGTGTAGGTGTGTAACCTATTTTTAATAAATAAGATATAACAGAGTTGGCTTTGTTTTTACTTCCTGCAGCGGCATTAGCAATCTCAGCGGCGGCAACGTCTTCTTTTAATCCGCCACGTCTTTCTTTCATTTTATCTGAATTCCAAATAAGAGCAAAGTCAGACCAATATTGTTTTTGATTAGCAAAAGCGATACCGGCAGCAACAGGATTGTTGTCTCTTAAGTTTAGGAAGTTGACAGCTCCAATTAATTGTAACGCAGCGGACCTAGTGTTTAAGAACATGATAGTTCCTGTAGATCCATTTACCCAATTGCTCCATCTAGAAGTTTCTTTGTCATTGCCATAGCTTCGATTTTTACCATTGATCATTCTATATAATTGGTCCTCTAAAGCTTCTCTTACATTTGTACCATAAACAGCTTCTATTTTATTCATATTAGGACCAACCAGTTTTCCATTTTCAAACTTACCAAACATTTCTTCAGTATTTTCAATAAACTCCGCAAGGAATTTTTTTCTACCTGCTCCTTCAGTTAAATTGTGTAAGTCAGATATAATTGTACTTGCATCCCAATATTCAGTAGGAGCAATCCAACCTTTGCCCTGTCTCCCGGTAATTAATACTCCTTGTTTGAAAGCTGTTAATTCTGGATCGTTATTTATAAGATCTACTAATTTAGTTTGATCTCTTTGTGATAAACCAGGTATTTCAACACCCTCTTCTGTCCATAAAGCTACACGTATTGCTTGATCATATGTAAAATCACCATCAGGAGTTAGCTTTTCTATTTTATTTTTAATACCAGGAAATTGATTTATCAATGCCTTATAATCATTTTTAATAGATTGTCTTGCAGCATCCATCAGATCATTACCGTTTGCATATGGTTTTAGCAAAGCGTCCGCAAAGAATTTTTGTTGTTCTTCTCCACGTTGTCCTTTTCCTATAAAGTTATATAATAATAATTCAAAGTCAGCAGCTGAAGGTGGAACGTAAAAATCAAATCTATTTTTATTTGCCCCCCTTCTTCTTGCAACAATTGCTGAAAATACCTTATAGTCTTCCATACCGGTATTCTCCTGTATTATTTTATTAAATTCTGGCGATATAGTTTTACTAAATTTAGCTCTTGCTTGTTGTATTTTTGATTTAACATCAAGAACATCTAAAGCGTCCTTAACCGCCTTTACATTTTGAATTGCATCATCCGCAAAATAAAAATCATTATATCCTTCAGCTGCTTTAGCAGTTATCCAGTCGGCTTTTGATTGCGCTAAGCTACTGCCTAATCCTGTTATATTTTCTAAAGGTATATCTATACCTATTGAAGATAGGAATTGCTGGATAGGTTCTGCTGAATTAGCAGGTCTAGCCGTAAGTATAAAGAAATTTTCTGGACCAAATTTTCCAATCATTTTCTTCATCTTCTCAACCATTGGCCCTGGCTTGCCATTAACAACTTTACTGAATTCAGAAAAATCAAATACGGCTCCGTTACTCAGCATTGTTGCGCCGTCTTTAGCAAACTCTTCCGCGTTTAATTTACCAGAAGTGCCGTCGGGCATTGTGTATAGCACATTGCTTTTTGTTATTCCAATAGTGTCATCAAAATCAAATACGGATATTCCTTTTGGCTCAACTGATTTGCTTTTTAATGAATTAGTTACCGCGGTGGTATTCGCAATGTTTTGAATGTTTGCTTTAGAATTTACGCCAGATTGAGCAAGTTTAACAAGTGCTTTAAAATTAGCAACAGATCCATATTCATTCTTTAAATTAACAATTTTATTACCGGCATCAATAAGCTTTTGCAATTCTAAAACCACCGCAGGGTCTTCCATTCTGTTTTTTCCTTCAATATAATTAGGAAGAGGGTCATTTAGATTTTTAGGAACCAGGTTTACTTTAGCATTGTCTATAAATGTTGACAATTCTTTTTTAGTTATTTCGCCTTTGTAATATTTCATTACTAAATTAGAAATCTCTACTGCAGGCGGGTTGTGTTCTAAATATGGTTCTTGTTTACGCGTAAGTCCTAATACACCTATACCAGGTTTTGATAATTTTCTAATTAACCCTTGCTGATCATAAGATAATAATAATAAATAATCTTTTAAATCTTGTTCGGTTAATTTATTTTTTGGGTTTTTATAATAATTTATAATATTAAACAAATCTGCTTTAGCAAGCTTTGCTTCATTTATTATAATTTTTGAATCTCTTACCCAGTTATTTTTTAATGTAATTGTGCTAAACCATTTTTCGGTTAATTCATCTCCAAAGAAAATTGATTGTTTAAATTTTCCTTCTTCTTTACCAGAAATATTTTTTAAATTAAAACCATTCTCTCCAATTAAATAATTAAATTTTGATGAAGATTTTAATACTTCATTTATTATATTTTCAAGAATAGATTTATTAGTAGTCATTCTAAACTTTGGATCTTGTTCTAAAAACGAATAAGTTCTAATTGATCTACCGTCAGATTTAATCCATCTATTTACAATATTAACTACTTGACCTTCTGTTTTTGCTTTAAGTATATCTTTTTGCAATTTATTGATAGACAGCTCAATCCCCCTTTGCACTGACTTAGATCTTTTAACATTTCCGCGCTCTGCTTGTTTCGCAAAGTTTACAGGCAAGTTTTCAATAATCTTTCCGGTAACGCGCTCTTGATTAGTTATAAGGGCATCGTAAATAGGGCCCTCGTTTTCAAGATCGTTTTCTATAATCTCAAACGCAAGCTCTTCGGCCATTGCTTTAGCTAAAGATTCTTTTCTACCACGTAATGGGTTTCCGTCGGGACCAATTATTTGGGCCAAGAAATCAGCATTAGATATATTATTAGCAACATTAGGCAATCTTCTAACTAATTCTGCTCCAGAAGTTCTACCGGCTAAATCTGTAGTTGTTTTTTCTCTATCTATTTTTTTATCTACCCAATCAGGATAATTAACAAATTTACCATCAATTTGTTTTTGAATAGCAATAGGCATACCACCTTGGCCGTTTTTACCCATAAGCCAGGTCGTAGTCATATTTTCAAGAATATATCTTTTTCCTTTCAAAAGAAACTTTTCAAGCTCTAAATCTTTTTTACCACCCATTGCCGTTTTAATGTCAATGTCAAGCAACTTACCCATTTCGTCTTTAATTTCTGAAATTAACGGCGTAACAGTTCTATTTAAAGTTATTGGTGCATTAATATCTGACTTTAAGGTTCTAACAACTGACAACGCCTTGTTATTAGCCGTTTCTATCACTTCTGGGCTAAAAAGTTTAGATTCTATTGCATTCTTATATTTCGGTTTTTCTTTTACCTCTGATACAGTTTCTTCAGCCATTAAGCCTTTTTCCTCTGTAACGTCTTTACTAAATTCTTTATCTAAAACTCTTCGCGATGCAGCAATTGCCCTTAATGGTAATTGTTTATTTATATAAGCAGCCAGTGGGACCCCTTTTTCTGGTTTATAACTTTTAATAAGATATAAGATTCCACCTTCTCCAGTTTCAACCTCATCAGTTAATAAATCTCTGTCAAATCCTGGAGCGTCTCTACGTTTGTCTACAATTTTATTTGTAATTGGTTTAAATAGATCTATAATATCTTGCGCCCCATTTAATCCTTTTGTTTCGTATATTTGTTGTACTTTATCGGAAGATACAGATCCTTTATTTTCTTTAATAATATCTTTTACAACAACGTCTTCATTTGCTTTAACTGCTTTAGTAGGTTCTTTGACAACCTCTTTTTGAACTTTAGGGCCGTTTTCTTCTTCATCTACAAGAGCATCGTATTGAGCTAAATAATCTTCATCACTAATTGATCCTTCATCTCGCTTTCTATCTAAATCGTCAAAGCGTTCGTCTATACTCTTAGAAGCTTTTGCCGCTACAGTATAATCATCTTTATAATTTTTAATTCCACCCTTACCTCTTACAACTGTTGCTCCTTCTTTAGCAACTTTAGTAATTGCTTTACCAAGATTGCCTTTTTCGATTGCTCTATTGTAATCTTTTAAAAAATTTAATACGTCTTTACCATCTTTAAATTTAATATTAATAAAACCTAAATCCTGTAATACTCTTCTTATGTAATCACCTACCTTAGTTAAAGCGGTTTCGTTTAATTCTAATTCACCTAATCGCAAAGCATCGGCAAATATAGTTAAAGTTTCTTCAGCTTTAACGCTTTTGCCTTCTTTATTGTATAACGCCAATCTTGCTTTAAAATCCTTATCTTTTAAAGTTTCAGGGTCAAGGTTATTTAAATAGGTATTAAGCGCCATAGTCATTCCTCTAACAGCGCCTGATCCTTTTTGACCAATAACATTGCCTTCTTTATCTTTTATTTCTTCTGTACTATATAATGTTTTACGCAGTACTTTATGTAATAGTTCATGGCCAGCAACATTAAAAGCAAACATTTTAGCTGCTTGCTGTTTGTCTATTATTATATTTCCATTAATTTCTAATCCTTCTGCTCTATTTCCATCTTCATCAATTAATGATTGACCTAACTCTTTAGCCTTAGCTTCCGCTTCTTCAGAGGTATTAAATACAAATATATTTTCACCAATCCCCCCGCTTTCTGCGGCAGATATAGTTTTCTTTGTAAATGCAGATACTTTTTCCGCAGCTACAATATTCCCTATATCTTCGTTAATTTGTTTTAATTCTAAGTTTTTTTCTGCTAAAACGGCACTAGAATTAGGATCATTCTTTAAATCTTTTATTTCCTGCTTTAAATCTTGCTCTCTATTAGTTAAGTTAAATAGTTTTGCTTTATCCTCATTTGAAAATTCACCTTTCAATTGAGAAATCATTTTTGTTCTATTAATTAAACTATTTAAAGCATACTTTTTTTGTTTATATTCTTCTTCTAATACTTGAATAGCTTGCATTTTATCAGGGGACTCGCTATTATATATCCCTTTAGCTTTTTGCAATATGGCATTTAATTCATTAGAAGAAGACAGAATGGTTTTAAAAGTATTTTTTGGCATGCCATCAATATCTTTAATGGTATTTTTAAAAACTTCCTGGCTTTTTTCTGTTAATGATTTTATTTTACCTTCAAATACTTTTTTTTCTTCCAATGATAAATCAGGGTTCTTCAATAGCTGCATGTATTTAGCTAATTCCGCGGAAGTTTCCCTTATTGCTTTAGTTTGGTTTGTACCTAAAAATGGTTTTATAGCTAATCCACCAACATGAGGGGCAGCTATCATAAGAGAAGTTAATATCGATGTGTCTTTAAATACTGTACCCGTATTGTCTAATAAGTTTACATTTTTGCCTAAAACAAATTTATCTACTGCATTTTGGGAAAGATTCGTAAACTGCTCTGATATATTTTCATTAGCAAAATCGGTGGCTTTACTTCCAGCAAAATTAAAACCTGATCCAAACCAGCTTTTCATAGTCTTTTCTTTAAGCTGATCAACAAATTTTGTGTCGCTTTTTACTGCGGCTTCTAGTGTTCTTCCTCCAGCTTTTAAAATATCTAATGTAACTTTTTCTCCTAAAGCTTCGGAATAACCATAAAGTACTGAGGAAGAAAACATTTGAATAGGGCTAAAATTGGTTTCGCCTAAAGCATTTGATGCTATTTGTTCATTATATTTACTAGCTCCGCTTGTTATCGCTATACCCTTTAATTCAGAAGGTAAAGTTAATTTATCTTTGGCTATTTTTAAAAGCTTTAATAATTGGTTGTTTTCTGCTGCAACAGTAAATGCCCCAATTCCTGCTTCAGCAGCAACTGTTTTAGCCGTAGCTTTTACAGCTGTTTCCGCTACTTTTTCAGCAGTAGCTTTTTCAACAGCCGCACTTCCACCACCCGAAGCATACATTAATATCCAATTTGGCAATTGAGTTGCAACCAAGTTAAAACCGGCTTTAGCAAAACTTTTAGCATCAGTAACTTCCTCATCAGGAGCCAATGCATCATACATAGCCTCTTCTTGTGCTCTATTACTTAAAGCAACATATTCGCTAATACTTTCTTTCATTCCTGGAGGGCTCATTAAATTCATAATTTGAATTATACTTGCCCCAGTACTAGAAAATCCTTGGAATGCTCTCCCAGCAAAATTTGTTAATACACCATAATTTCTTTTTGCTAAATCGTATTCTTCATCAATAGACTTTAATTTATCAGAACTATTTGCAATATCTATATTATTAAAATTAAAGGTATTAAATAATTCTTTAGTGCCTTCGTATAAGGTAGAATATTCCTCTGTTAATTTTTTATAATTATCAAACTCTTCTTGCGTTTTAAACGTAGGCTTGTCGCCATAACTTTTTAATTCTTTTGTAATAGCATTAAGCTCTTTTGAACTATCCGTAAAGTGCTTATATATATTACCGTTTATGGTTGCTTTTTTATTTAAATCTAAGCTTTTAAATTTACCTTCTTTTTTTAAATAATCTTCTCTTAATTCTTTTGTTCTATCATCTATATTAGAATAATAATCAACTGATTGATTATTTACATAAGAAGCAATTTTTTTCTTTTTATACTTTTCAGCAGCTAAAGCTAATATATCTTTTTGATTGTATTTTTCTAAAGTTCCTGCTTTTTGTAACTCTTGTACAACTTCTTTTCTTTCTTCCGGAAAAGAGACTATTGTTTTTTTACGTTCAACTGGCTCGGCAAATTCGGTTCGCCCATAGTCTATATAGGTCTCTTCTTTCCCATTGTTTTCAATACCAAGTTCTGCTTCAGCGTTTATTGTATTAATATATTCTTTTGTTGGAGTTGTTTTAAGTAAGAATTCATTGTTTTGTTTTCTTACGGCTGCTTTGGCATATCTTGCTTCTATTTCAGCTTTATCTAATGCTTCTTGCTTCTTATTAGCCGCTATTAAATCTGCTTGTTGTTTTTTATATTTAGGAGATTGTCCGGCGGTTTTAAAACTGCTAGGTTTAACTGCTGGTCCACCAAGCGCGGACATATCTATTTCAATAGGCTTACTTAAAACATCGGCTACTTTTTGTTTTGCAATAGCTGCATTAATATTGCTTTTTTTCTTTTTAGGCGGCTTAGGCACAATTATAGGCGTATCCTCTATATTAATATCTTCCTCAGTATCATCTGCTACAACATTTATATTAATATCCTCTTCAGCGGCTTCTATTTCTTCTTCTACTATTTCTAATTCTTTATTACTAACAAACTCATCTAAAGAAATGCCGGCTTTTTCAGCAGCTGACATTATAGTATCTTCAGAATATTTATTACCGTTTTTAGCTTTATATATTGCCATAAATATTGTCCTTAATTTTATTTAATGTTACGCTCTTGTCACGGTAACTTTACCGGTTTTGTCCTTTGTAATTTTTACTTTTACTGTACGATCTTTACCAATTGATATATTTTGAATTAACCCTTTTTCTTTTATATCTATGTTTGCATTACTCATTCCAGGACCAAAACTCCTTTCTATTTCTTTTAAAGTAGCGGTTAAATCGTCTTTTTTAACAACATTAATTTTTTCTTTTCCTGTAACCTCATCTTTGTCATATACCTCTTGTTCTTGAGATGTTGCAATGTATTCAGC
>Ga0181362_1000208_pt1 | contig 11308 bp, 12 predicted proteins | sample Su13NDMM110SN_FD_130095 | JGI IMG/M metagenome (GOLD analysis project Ga0181362, IMG submission 130095) | Freshwater viral communities from Lake Michigan, USA - Su13.ND.MM110.S.N | ecosystem: Environmental > Aquatic > Freshwater > Lake | place: USA: Michigan | collected 2013-07-16 | reverse complement strand
GTGTATAACGTGGTTCTTGCTAACCCATATGTATGGGTTGCAATTGCAGTTATTGCTGTACTAGAAATTGCAGGGGTTGACGTTGTAGGCCTTATAAGCGATACTGTAGATAGCGTGGGAGACGTTATATCTGGTGTTGGAGGAGCTATATCCGATGCTGGATCAGATCTTGATGATGCTTTATTCGGGGACGACGGGATATTCTCAGATATTCGAACAAAGGAAAAAGTTAAATTTATAAACCAAATAATACCAGGATTAAATTTATATTCATTTGAATATAAACCAGAATTTAAAAATCATCCATTAGCTGGATCAGGTAGACATATTGGATTTATGGCACACGAAGTTGAAAAATTATATCCAAATGCTGTACAAGTACAACCAAATGGATATAAATCTGTAAATTATTCACTAATAGGAATTTAAAAATGGCTATAAGCAATCTAAGCGCGATACAAACTTCGGCATCGAATAATGCCCCTATTTATTCCGCTGCACAATTAATGAGTTTTGCAGTGTTGGAGATGCCACCTAATACTAGAATATACGTATATTGCAATGATATCAACATATCAGAATTTTGCGCGCCCGTATTAGTAACAGCACAGGTAGGACAACCTATAGTAACAAATCAATTAGGGACTGCTACAGGATATTTGTATATTCCTAGTGATCCAAATACTAAATTTAAATTTTTAGTGGGTGAACTTATTTTAACATTTGGCGATTCTCCTACAAGTGTTGCTGATTGCAAATACATTTCAGAATCAATATTTTATAACTATGGTTTAGATTTTGTTAGTACTGTAGAAAAAGATACATCATCTTTGAGACAAAATACGAGAATCAGAACCAATCCAACAGGAAATGCAGTAGGTCCAGATGTATCTCAATTAAAATTAGATCCACTTGCCCAAACATTTACTGTTGATGAAACTGTATATCCGTTGGGATTATGTTTAACTGGGGTATCTTTATTCCTATATCAAAAAGATGCAACACTACCTATAGCAATAGAAATAAGACCCGTTGTTAATGGAAAACCCTCATTAACAGAATATATTACTGGGTCGTTTGTCGTCGTGGATCCTGCATTCATTGACGTATATGATGGAACTACTGGTTCTGCTCCAGCAACTAATTTTCAATTTGATCATCCTCTTTTCTTACGCCCTGGCACATATGCCTTTTGTGTACTTACAAAATCTAATAAGTATGAATTACTTGCAGCAAAAGCAGGAGACGGTAAAACGGTAAAACAACCATTTTCTGGAAAATTATATCTTCCGCAAAATACTGGAGAATGGGTTGCTAGTGATAGTATAGACTTAACCTTTGTTTTAAGAAAAGCGGTATTTGATACCGGAACTGTTACTATAGAAATGAAATCTGTTTCGGACACCGCAGGAATAGAATATGATCGTTTTAGATTATTAGCTACAACTGTGGGTTTAGCAGATATTGCATTTACTGATTATAAATTATCCACAACAACTGCGGGATCCAGATTAAAATCAAGTTATAAATCTATTAAGCCAGGATTAAATGCAGATTTATCAGGATTAATGGTTGCACAAGCTGGAGGTGATATAACACTTCAAGTATCTTTAACTTCTAAAAATAAAGATGTTACCCCAATTTTAGATAGAGATCTAATAGGTACCCAATTATATAAAACATATATTACTCCGTATTCGCTTCTCATTTCTGAAAGTGAATTAAGACCAGCGGGCGGAACAGCGCAATGCAAATATATTTCAAAGCCTGTAACATTATTGGATGGGTTTGATTCAACTGGTATTGAAGTTGTTTTGGAAGTCAGTAGACCAATTGGTTCAGACATTGAAGTATTCTGTAGAGTTCTTTCTGGAGATGATCGTTCTGTATCTAATGGTATAAATGATAGACCTTTTACTAAAATGCCGTTAACATTTCCTGGTGCAAAAACATATTCAGGAACTAAAGATATTTTTAATATAGAAAAATACAAAATTTTAGATCCGTTCTTATCATACACAAGTACTGATAATAACCTAACTGCTAAATTTAATGATTTTGCGACATATCAAATTAAAGTAGTATTCTATGCAAATGATCCTTTATATCCTCCTAAATTAAAATCATTAATTGCTTCTGCCGTAATTTAATGCAACACGAATATTTACCAATAGAAGGTTACTCAGAATATGTTAAAGATTCTAAATCATCTGCCATATTAAATACTGATCATGGCGCATTACAAGAATATAAAAATAAACAAAAGCAAAAAAAACAAATTCAGTCAATGCAAGAGGAAATAAATATATTGAAGGAAGAACTTGCAACAATTAAAAATCATCTTAAGATAAGTTAACGCCATGCCAAATACAACAAATTTATCAAACGTAAACGTAGGATCAACTGCAAATGCAGGTGACGGTGACGTTTTACGAGAAGCCTTTATAAAGGTTAATGCTAATTTTAATGCTGTTTATAATAGCGGACAGTATAAATCTTACATATCTGATACTCAGGATTTTCCCGGATACTCATGGGATGGTGATACTAACACAGGTATGTACCATGCGGGTACAGGTAAAATAGGGTTTACAATTAATGGTACGCCTCATTTAATATTAGATGAAGCGGGAACTATTAAATGGTTAGATGCAGAATTATCTACAAAAGGATATGTTGATGCTAGTATTGCAGCATATACTGGAGGGATATTAAATGGAAATATCGGGGGATTGCCCCTAGTAGCATCTTTACCAACAGTAGGCAATTATGAAGGTAGAGTTGCATATTATCTGGGAGACATCTGGACATATACTAGTTATCCCACAGGGAATGGTTCAGGATTGGGTGCGGATTCCGCAATTGCTAGGGACGCAGGTTCAGATTCCAGATGGGTTAGATTTAGGGGTGATCAAGCAATGTCCATAGGTTTAGTTAAACCTAGTAATGCCCCCGAAGGAACAACATTTTACGAAACAGGCAATGCTGCAATTTACTTATACTTGTCGGGACAATGGAAAACATTAAGTAGTGTAATTACATCAAGCTCACCCGCAGGTCTGGATGTGTTAGTTAGCTTGCCTGCAGTTGGGGATGCTAGTAATTATTCTGGAAGAACTGTTGTAGTCGGAACAACATCGTATATTTTTATATCAGGGCAATGGGAAAATTTAGGCAACTATATTACAGGAGCATCTTCAAACACCGGATCAGGTATAACAGCTGGAGCAACCTTACCTGCATCTGCAAATGTGGGAGAGTTATTTAGAATAACAGGAACTGGATTATACATATACGATGGTGGTTGGAAAACTATTCCTCAATATACTGCAAATACAGGCACTGCAAGTATTAGAACTCTTACAACCTTACCAACAGATGTAACCTACTATAACGCAGGAGATTTAATAATTGTAGGTGGCAGTACTTACATACTAAATATCACAAAAACTTCTTGGGCATTGTTTACTCCTGGTGCGGCAAATACTATAACTAATATAGTTTTATCTGCAGGTCAAGTAACAACAAACGTATTGGCAAATAGTTCTGTAACTGCAGTTAAGATATTATCAAATACTATTACAGGTAGTAAATTGGAAGATAATACTATTACCACAACAAAGATACAAGATGAGGCAATAACCGCAGCAAAAATTGCAGCAAATAGTATAACATCCGCAAAGATACAAACAGGCGTAATTACATCGAGAGAAATTGCAAGTAATTCTATTTCAGGATCTAAATTACAGGTTGGTTCTATTACATCTAGAGAATTATCACTGGATTCAATTCCGGTATCATCTGTGACTGCAAATACTTTGTCAGAATTATCTCAGAATGCAGGTAATATAGTATCAGGAATTTTTAGTTCAGCAGATGGTAAAATGATTATTGATTTGAATAGTAAATTTATTAGAATTGAACTATGAGCTATCATACCCCTAGTCCAAGCCCTAGTCCAAGCCCTAGTCCAAGCCCTAGTCCAAGCCCTAGTCCAAGTCCAAGCCCTAGTCCAAGTCCAAGCCCTAGTCCAAGCCCTAGTCCAAGCCCTAGTCCCAGTGCTAGTTTAATCTCCAGTGCTAGTATAATCCCTAGTACTATCTACTATGCAGCCGGGGGCGGATCAACAAATAGTTCAGGCCAACTAGTTGGGTATGTAAATGGTCAAGCTTATTATGGGCTTTATCATGTTCACGAAAATCAAAAAATGATAGGTGCTGAGCACACCTCAAATTTTCATCTATTTATTTACAATACGTTGGCTGAGAGTTTAGAAAATATTGGTGCTGGTAGTCCTGCCCCTGTTATAGATACCAAACAAAGGACAAATGTTTTTTGGGCAGGGAATGTTGCTAATGTAGCAGTAGTATCTATTTTTAATAATCCTGTCGGCGAAGAAGGTAATAGTAAACCATTAACTGATAGATTTAATAATTTAAGTAATATTTACGTTGATTCTCGCTTTAAATATATTAGTTTAGAATCCCAATTTTTATTTACTCATAATTATGCAAATGTCAGTGCTGGAAATTCGGGTAACACACTTACCACGGTTGCCTATCATAATTTAGGATATCCCCCTGCGGCAATAATGGTAGATATAGATACCAGAGAAGTTTTAACTAATGGTAATTATATTCAAACATTAAATTATGACTCATATAGAACGGTATCTTTATTAATCGATTCTGAAAAATTTTACATCAAAGAAAATTATAATACTGTAACTACAAGTTTACCCTCAATGACAAGACGTTATAATATATTTGCATTTACCAATACCGCGGATTCCAATTAAATGTCATATCTTGTAAATTTATCTTCGAATTTAGTAATACTAAGTAATGTATTTACCACATTAAAATCATATATTGTTAAAGATATTGATCAAATAGAAACAGGCACTTTCTCATATACTAAAACATTAGTTGCTTCAGATTTAAAATTGTATCAAGAAACTGAAGATGGATTATTATATGGTTCATATAATGATAGTGTTGCGAGACAATCTTTAGATTCAGTTGATCCAATTAACGGACCTTTTATAGAAAATTATTCTAGAATAGGTGATTTAAATCTAGATAATTTTGTAAATCTACTACTAATAGATAAACCTCCTGTTAGGACAGGTTTTTATAATTTTGAAATATCTGGATTGACATTTACGGGAATAATTCGGCAATTAACAAAATATACTCAGTATGATTGGGAAAAGAATGCAGGCAAATATACCTATGTACAAAAAGGTGACTTGGGTTATGCTATAGAAATTAGTAAAAATTTATTATATACTGCGGAATCTTTCATTTCTCCGTTAGTCGGTTTAAATGGGGCTAGTCCTACAATCTATACGTATACCCCCACTCCTTTAAATTTAGCTTTACGAAACTTAAATGGTGACGAAAAAATAATATCAAGTACTGCGGATAGCAATCCAAATTCTTATATACAAAGTATTCCTGGGGCAAATATTAAAGTAACAGGTACATTACCGATTACAATTTTCTATATTACACCCGAAGAAGCATTAAGATATATTGCAAGTTATACTGATCTTATTGTTGCATTTGGTACAGATTATAAAAAAGGACAAGATCATTATGCTCGATCGGGGGCATTAGAAGGAAGATCAATTACATTTGATCCTATTGCCTATTTGAATAAGTATTCCGATTTAAAAACACAATATGGTTATGATACCTATAATGCAACTATACAATATATAACCACAGGTTATTATGAGGGCAGAACAATAGAAAATGCAAGTAATTTTAATCCTTTGACAGGCGGTCTTTATGATATTGCTGCACAATCTATACTATCCTCAGGTACTTTTATATGGCAAAATGGTCCAACTATTAAAACGTCGGGCAAAGATTTAACATATAACTATAATAGTACAACGTATAATAGTGGTACTATTATAGATTTTATTGGTAATGTACATTATTTAAGGATAATTTAACATGGGAATATCTTTAAATAAAAATAATGCTTTTACAATAACAGATAATTTAGGCAGTACTAAATTTTCGTTAAATAGTAAAATGCCTCACATCTTACACGAAATTACAGGTAATGTGGCTATCCCCGGATTATCTTTATCCATAGGACAACAAACATTAACAAGAGTAGATACTTTAGTAACATTATCAGATACTTATATCTCTACAGATAATTCTAATAATTTTATTTTCCCATTAATAAAAATTACTGGAGGAGTTGCTGATACTGGAGGTAAAGTTCTTCCTGCTCTAGGGTCCACAGTGTTAAGAATTATAAAAGATCAGGCAACAAATTCTGTGTTAGGTACATCAGTATTGGATTGTATACAAGATCAGGGAAGTTTAAAACTTATATGCACTAATAATTTTGATAGAGGACTCTTTGGATTTACAATAGGGGATGACGGAATTACAATATCCTATCGAGTTTATTACGGAAGATTTAACTAATAAATACTACAATGGCAACGAATAAAAATATAAACATAGACCAACGAGCATCTTTTATCGATTATGCTCAATATTTAGATATCTCAAAAACACCAATATCTTTAGTTGGATATGATGTAAAAGCTCAATTAAGAAAATCTTACTATTCATCTAACTCCGTTTCCTTTACAACAGTATTGGCCAACGCATCAAATGGAAATATTTCTATATCTTTAACTGCATCTCAAACTGCAAATCTTGACGGAAGATATGTTTATGATATAACCGCAAATACTGCAAATACTACGATAAGAATACAAGAAGGTATTGCAACAGTTAATCCAGGAGTAACCCGATAATGGCAACCGTAACAACCAGAGAACAACTAAAAGATTATTGCCTTCGACGATTAGGTGCGCCCGTTATTGAAATAAACGTTGAGGAAAATCAAATTGAAGATCGCATAGATGATGCGTTTCAATTTTATAGAGAATATCATTATGATGCTGTAGAAATGGTATATCTAAAACACCAATTTACGACACAAGACATTACTAATCAATATATTTCAGTACCTGATGCAGTAGTTGGAGTAAGTCGAGTTTTACCGTTTAGTAACAGGTCAGATGGCGCTAATATGTTTAGTATTAGATACCAAATTCTATTGAACGATCTATATAGTTTAATGTCTACCAACATTATTTACTTTTATCAGGTTAAACAAGAATTAGAATTAATTAATCAAATATTAGTAGGAATAAAACCTATAAGATTCAATAGACATATGAATCGTCTATACGTGGATATGGATTGGGGAGCGGATGCTGTAGCTGGAGATTACATAATAATTGAATGCTATAGAATATTAGATCCAGAAACATACCGAGATGTGTACAACGATATGTTTCTTAAGAGATATTGTACTGCATTGATTAAACGTCAATGGGGAGAAAACCTAAAGAAGTTTAATGGAGTACAACTGCCCGGAGGAGTATCAATTAATGCGGATCAGATTTATCAAGATGCATTAACTGATATAACACAAATTGAATCTGAGATGCAATCAAGATTTGAATTACCTGTAGATTTCTTTACAGGATAAACTTAAAGTATTTTATTAACAGGGTACATAGCAAATGATAACACCTTGTCAATAGAAAGTCAATACAATTATGGCAACCGTTAACCCTTATTTTCAATCTGGTGACACGATAGGTAGGTCTTCTGAACAGAATTTGTACGAGGACTTAATGATCGAATCCATGAAGATTTATGGCTTTGAAGTCTATTACTTACCACGTAAATCTAACAGTTTGGATTCTATTTTATCTGAAGATTATTTGAACACGTTTGATTATGCCTATCCTATTGAAATGTATTTGGAAAATACTATGGGGTTTGAGGGCGACGGCGAATTGATGTCTAAGTTTGGTTTAGAAATTCGAGACACTGGTACTTTTATAGTTTCAAGAAAGAGATGGACAGATGTAATTGGTTCTCAGAATGTAACTATTCTTCCCCGTCCAGCAGAAGGCGATATAATATTTTTTCCGAAATCTAAATCGTTTTTTGAAATACGCAAGGTTGAGGGCAAGGAACCTTTTTATCAGGTTGGCAAATTATACGTCTTTAAAATGATGTGTGAATTATATCAATTTTCCAATGAAAGATTCAATACGGGTGTTTATGAAATTGATAGTTTAACAGCGGAGGCTACTCTGGATGTTGAAGATCATCAATTATTGTTAGAAACCGGGGATGCTTTATTATTTGAAGTAAATGCGTTGACTCCGATTATACTAGAAAATTATAGTTTATCTGCAGATGGCCATGTTCAAATTGGCGCTCAGAACGAAGCATTTACTGATGAAGGAAAAGATGTGCTAGATTTTTCTGAAAGAAATCCGTTTGGTGAGGTATTCCAATAATGTTAGATCAAAGATTTTACTGGGGTACCATACGCAAGTCAATTGTTGCTTTTGGTAATATGTTTAATAACATTACCATTGAACGCAAAGATGCTGACGGAAATGTAGTACAACTACAGCGAGTACCTCTAGCTTATTCTCCGCAACAAAAATTCTTGGCTAAAATTAAACAACAGCCCAATGTAGATAATACTAATTTTCAAGTCATTCTTCCTAGAATGGGATTTGAAATGGTTTCGCTTGATTATGACCCTAACAGAAAAATTAGTCCAATGCAACAAAGTAGAACTATTAATAGTTCTACATCCGCTTCTGCTCAGTATGCACCCACTCCATATAACATAAATGTATTACTTTATATCTATGCTAAGAATCAGGATGACGGCCTACAAATTATAGAACAAATATTGCCCTACTTTAATCCAGATTATAACTTAACAATCCATGCTATTCCTCAACTAAATATTAATAATGACCTTCCCATAATATTAAATTCTATTGGGTTTGTTGATGATTATGAGGGCGATATGACAACTCGCCGAGCAATTATGTGGACATTGAGTTTTATTATGAAATTAAACTTTTATGGACCCGTTAATAAACAGGGCATTATTAATAAGGTTACAACTAATACGTTCAGAGATGCTGCACTAAGTTCTCAGCAGTCTAGAATAATTGTAGAAGGAACCGGTGATTTGGCAAATACTATTCCTGCCGGTAATGTTACATATCTTAATACTTTTGTGGATTTTTAAATGAAAAATATAGAACAATTAAACAATCTATTTAATTTAGATCCCATGACGGACAAATCCATGGAACTAACTACTATTCCTGAAGCAATGAATTCCAACAAGGAAATAGATCAGGAAGATGATTATCAATTGGCAAGACAAACCATGAGAAAACTTCTAATGAAGGGTGAAACCACATTGGATGATCTTATTGAATTGTCTAAAAATTCTGAGCATCCTAGGACATATGAGGTTGCGGGTCAATTTATGAAAACAATGTCCGATGTATCGAAAGATCTTTTAAATTTACAGAAACAAGTTAAAGAATTAAAAGCAGACGATATGCAACAAAAAATTGGTACTCAGAATAATGTGGTGTTTGCGGGATCAACTGCAGAACTATTTAAAGCATTGAAACAACATAAAGATAATGGTAATATAATTGAGCAATAAACCTATATCGTATAACGGTAATCCCAATTTAAAACAAATTGGTACTACAATATCGTATACCAAAGAACAAGTTACGGAAATTATTAAGTGTTCCCAGGATCCAATTTACTTTATTGAAAATTATTGTCAGATAGTTTCATTGGATAGAGGACTAATTCCATTCAAATTATACGATTGCCAAAAAGAAAAAGTACATACGATTTTAAATAATCGTAAAGTGATTCTGATGGAAGGTCGTCAACAGGGCAAAACTATTACAGCTGCAGCATGTATCCTATGGTATACATTATTTCAAGAAAATAAGACAGTTGCTATTCTTGCCAATAAATCATCGGCCGCCCGGGAGGTTCTATCTCGATATGAATTGATGTATGAGATGCTTCCAATATGGATGCAACAGGGTGTTAAGACATTTAACAAGGGTGATATTGAACTTGAAAACGGATCCAAAGTATTTACAGCAGCAACGAGTACATCGGGTATTCGAGGTAAATCTGTAAATTGGTTATATATTGATGAGGCAGCAATTATTCCAAATAATGTCGCAGAGGAATTCTTTACATCTGTTTATCCAACAATTTCTGCGGGTACTACCACAAAGATTCTTCTCACATCCACCCCGCTAGGTTATAACCACTTCTGGAAATTTTGGAATGAAGCGGAACAGGGATTGAATGGGTTTGTTCCAATGTTTATTCCATATAATAGAATTCCTGGTAGGGATGAAAAGTGGGCCGCGGAACAAAAGGCCATGCTCGGTGAACTTAAGTTCAATCAAGAGGTTTTATGTAATTTCCTAGGTTCATCCAATACGCTAATTAATCCTGATACAATAGGAAAAATGTCGGTTAAACCATATGTTTATACCAAGGATGGATTGGACATTTTTGTTGAGCCAGAAGAAGAACACGTATACATGTTGGTAGCTGATACTTCTCGAGGCGTCGGTGGAGATTACTCAGCGTTTACAGTTCTTGATATTACTGCATATCCATACTCGGTTGTTGCAAAATATAGAAACAACAAAATTAGCCCCCTTCTTTTTCCAAATATAATATATAAAGTAGCCAAAGATTATAATAAGGCCTATTGTTTGATAGAGATAAACGATAATGGGCAACAAGTTGCAGATTCGCTTTATATGGATTTAGAATACGAAAACGTATTTTTCGTAGGAAGTAACAGTAAGAGTGGACAGTATCTATCTGGGGGATTTTCCTCAGGTGCAACTTTAGGTGTTAGGACTACCAAACAGGTAAAACGCCTAGGATGTACTTCTTTTAAGAGTTTGGTGGAAAGTACCAAACTGCTAATTCACGACCCCGATATAATTAATGAAATATCCACATTCATAGAAGTTAGGGGAACCCATAAGGCAGATGAAGGATATCAGGACGATTTGGTAATGTGTCTGGTATTATTTTCATGGGCAACAAATGAACTATTCTTTAAAGACTTGACCGACACCAATCTCAGAAAAGCATTATATGAGGAACAATTCAAGCAAATTGAAGAAAACCTGACTCCATTTGGTATTATAGAAAATGGTATTCCCGAAGAAGAAAAACCTCAAATTATGACAGATGCAATTTGGTTTAATGCGGCATCAAAATCTCCTCAAGAAATTGAAGAAGCCCAAAGAAGATTCCTTGAAAATGTCTAAAAGACAGTACTTATAAATAAATAGAAATCATAATATAGACAAATATCTATAAAATTATCAAGGAGAAGACGATGGCATTTCAGCTTTCACCTGGCG
>Ga0181362_1000206_pt1 | contig 11343 bp, 10 predicted proteins | sample Su13NDMM110SN_FD_130095 | JGI IMG/M metagenome (GOLD analysis project Ga0181362, IMG submission 130095) | Freshwater viral communities from Lake Michigan, USA - Su13.ND.MM110.S.N | ecosystem: Environmental > Aquatic > Freshwater > Lake | place: USA: Michigan | collected 2013-07-16 | reverse complement strand
GCCTTCTCGTAGGCAGTGGCGATCTCTCGAGGCGTGCCCTCGGTGGGCTTCAGGCCCTGCGGGTCTTTGTCGAAGTCGTAGAGCTTCGAGGCGGGGATGCGGGCCTTGTACCGGAAGAAGCGGCTGTTGATGCCCGTTTGCGGTTCGCCGTTGTAGACGCCCTTGACGCCGAAATAGGTGCGCCCCGGCGCGCCTGCGGCTCGGGCCTCCCGCTCGCTTGCGGGCGTCACTTTGGAAGAACCCCAACGCCCGGGGTCGGAGACGGTGATGCCGTCCATGCTGCTGTAGTGGATCAGGTCGACGCTCTCTTCCTGGGCGAGCGTGTTGTCCTGGTTCGTACCGGGCAACTCTGCGTCAAAGTCCAGGCGGATAAGCTCTGCCATCTGCTCTGCCGACATGCCGCGGCGAGCGCCGAGGGTGGAGTAGAAGTTGGCGACGATCATCCCGTAGCGTTGGTTGACGTCGGAGGTGAAGCGGCCGGTGGTGTTGAGCTTCGCCGCGATCTGACCGGCGACGACATCACGCGAGGCCATAGCCGCCTCGGTCTCTGCAGACCGCTCGAAGGCCTTGTCGAAGTCCTGTTGGATGGTGGCGTCGAGGTTGGCCAGCTGCTCCTTGGCGTCGGCGCGGCTCATCCCCAGGGGGTCCGTGCGCAGGTGGTCGAGGAGGGCGGCATTGGCCTGCGTGCCCGCGACGTGGGCGGTGTATTCGCCGACCGTCATGCGGATGTCGGAAGCACCAGAGCGGATTTGCTCGGCGACGTGGGGCACGGCGGCGGCGAGGGCGTCGAGGTCGAGGTCGGTCTCGTTGGCCGACTGGAAGAGGGTCTCGCTGGCGATGTAGATGTCGGTCACGTCGCCATCTTCGGCGGCCATGTCGACGAACTGCTGGAAGGTCTGCGCTTCACGGGCGTTGAGCTTGGAGGCAGCAGACAGGATGCCGAGCTGCTCGACCATGCGGGCTCCGCTCTCGGCCCTCTGGCTCTGCAGCTGGGCGTTTGCGCTGCGGTTCATTTGGCTCTCAATGGTGGCGGTGACCGCGCGCACCGACCCGCCGAAGGGGGCCCCCGCCACAGCGCCCGCCGCCATTTGGTCGAGCGCCACCATAGGGTCGAAGCCGGTCTCCGTGAACAGGTTGGTGCCCGCGTATTCGATGCCGCTCTGCGCGGCTTCGGTCAAACCCTCCTTGAGGGCTGCGGACCCTACCGCCGCGGGGACGCCCCGCAAGCCGTTCTTCAGGACGTCGTCCAGACCGATGATGCCGCGCGTGCCGATACGCTCCAGCAGCGCCGAGGCCGCCGCGGGGGGCAGTGCGGCGACCAGGTCGCCGAGGGTGGCTTCTTCGCGGCCGTCATTCTCGGCCCGGTCCTGGCCGATGCTGCCCGTTCGTGAGGCGACGTACAGGGGCAGCGACGCGACCGCGACGGCCATGTCCGGCAAAGAGACGATGCCCGTTTCCAGGGCGTAGGGGATGACGCTGGCCGCCGGATTGTTCTTGACGTCTTCCCAGGTCGTTCCCGCTTCATAGCCGAAGGCCGGGTTCTCCAGGGCGAGCGGCAAGTCCGAGGTGCGCGTGTTGCCCTCTGCATCGGGCCGTACGCGCTGGAGGGACAAGCGCCCCTCCGTATCGGGCCGGAAGTCGTAGATCGGAATACCGGCACGGTCGTACTGCCTGCGCATGAAGTCTTCAGCGTCGCCAAAGAGGGTCGTGCTCAGGCGGTCCAAGCCGCCCAGGATGCGGGAGCCACTTTCGCCCGCGCCCCGGAAAAGGTTGGCTGCCGCGCGACCGGCGGGGCCTTGCCGCTCGATAAAGCGGCCGACCGCGGTCTGGGCGGCCGAGCCCCCTTGTTCGCGAGCGTTGCGGGCGCGCGTTTGGGCCATGAGCTGGCGGGTCTGTTCGGGGGTGTAAAAGCCGCGGCCGACGATGCGCTCGACGCCGGACAGGTTTTCGATGTCGTCTTGGGCGACAACGGCGTTGTGCGGGTCGGACAGGAAGTCAATGGTCCGCGGCGCGTTCTGACGGAGCGCGTGAAAGTTCACGAGCGGGGGCAGAGGCCCCGCGGCCCGCGCGTCGCGGAGAGCAGACACAGGAAGGCCCCGGGCGGCGGCTTCCTGGCGGTCTGCGGCCACGCGATCCGGGTTCTCGTAGGCCCCCGTGGCCAACGCCTGCGCAAAGCGGCGGCGCTCGGCTTCGATGGGGTCTTCGTCTTGGATGGTCAAGGGCGCACCATACGGGAGTTGAGGTAGTGTTCGAGGATTTGGGCCTCGGTCGGGTTTCTGATACCCCGCCGCCGGAGCGCCGTTTCCGACGCGCTGCGGTTCGCGGGGGTCATGGTGTCGTAGGACGTCTGGTAGCCGGGCGAGCCCATGCGCATCCCCAGGAACGTCCCGGGCTCCGACGCCAGCCTGGCGATGCGGCCGTTCAGCTCGGTGGTGATTTCGGCTTCGGTAAGCTGACGGCCTTCGACGGCTTGTTTAGCCAAGACCCAAGAGCGCAGGCCCGACAACAATATCGTGCGCTGCTGCATGCCTTCGCTGTCGGACGAAGTAACAGGAGGCAGAGCCAGGGTGCGAGACGTGGTCGCCCAAGCACGATTGAAAGCCTCGACGGGTACCACCTCGGCCTTGACCTGCTCTTGTTGCATGCCTTGGATGCGAACCTGCCGACCGCGCGCAATGTGACTGACGTGCGCGAGCAGGTCTGGCCGCGACAGCACGTTTCTGTACCTGGCCACGAAATCGCGTTCGTCCATGTTTTCCCACGCACCAGGGTTGGTGGTGAGCGCCAGGATCGTGCTTTCGTCGCTTCGCGCGGGGGCACCGCCTCCGGGGAGGCGCGCGTCTCTTTCGCTCTCGGCGTAGTTCCGCACCGCGCCCAAGCGCCCGGGGGGAAGAGCGGCCAGCATGGCGGCGGGGGGCATCGTTCCGGTGCGCTCGATGTGGGCGTAGGCGGCGTCGATGGCGGCCTGCTCTTGCTCCCGGGTAGCGGCGGCGTCTGCGGTGTAGACGCGCGATATTTCGGACAGAGCCGCCTGCAGCTGGATGCGGTTGTTGCCGAACATGGCCCGAGCTTCGGCTTCCATCTCGGCCCGGGTCGGTCGGCCCGCGCCGACTTGTCCCTCCGCACGCTCCCCGCTTTCCCCGATCAGGGTCTCTGGGTCAACCAGCTCGCCGTTTCTGCGCATGGTGACGTGCAGGTGCGGGCCCGTGCTGCGGCCGGTGGAGCCGACGCGGCCGATGTTCTGGCCCGCGGTGATCTCCTGGCCCTCTGTCACGTCAGCGCCCTGCAGGTGCGCATAGCTGCCGATGAGGCCGTTGCCGTGGTCAATCCGCACGATGTTGCCGTTCAGCTCGTCGTAGCTCACCTCAAGCACCCGGCCGCCCATCATGCCGCGGGCCGGTGACCCGAGGGGGGCGGCGAAATCGGTGCCGCCGTGCATCGTGCGGGCACCCGTGATGGGGTGTATACGCATGCCCATCGGCGAGGAGACATCCGCGCCCGGGGCGGGGTGTTGGAACTGGCTGCCGGGCTGGCCGGGGGCGGGGTCCGGTTCGCCCGCGAAACGCGCGGCAACGAAGGCCGAGGCGCTTTCCTGCGCGATGCCCGTCGCGAGAGTGTTCTGCGCGGCGTTCCGCTGCGCGGGCGTCATGAAGTCGCGGTAGCGGTCAAAGAGCTGTTGCGCGCCCTCGAAATCTTCATCTTCCGTGGCGATGATCGCGTCGAGATAGGCTTTGCCCGTGACTTCCTGCACCGCCAGCTCGTCGCCTTCGGTCGGCTGGCCTTTTCTGCGGCGCTCGCCGAGCACTGCGGCCCGGATGTCGTCCCGGGCGGGCCCCGCAACGGTCTCGTCGAAAGGGTTGCCGAGGATGGCTTGTTGGCCCACGGCCATCCTCGTGACCGCGACCTCACCCCGATAGGTGTCGCTCTGCGTGGCGAAGTGCGTATCCAGCGCGCCGCGGTAGCGTGTCGTCAGGGGTTGGACCCGGGCGGCGTAGCGTTCGCGCTGCACCTGCGTCAGGTTCATTTCGTTGGCGATCTCGCCGACCTGTTGCTCGAAGCGCGGGGCGTAGACGTCCGTGACAGGTTGCCGGTTCTCCCCGACCTCCAGCGCGCCGAGACCGCGGAGCTGGCTCCACTCGGTCTGGCCCGCTTGCGCCGCGAGCTGTGCCCGGTTCAGGGCGTCGTTGACGCGGGCCTCGTTGACCTCTTCTGCCTCTTTCGTCCAGATGTCGGCGGCGAGCTTACCGGCCTGCGACACGGCCTGGCCCGTCTGCTGCAGCTGGCGCGAAGCGAAGTCCGCCCCCCGCGAAGCGTCGGGGGCGGCGAGGCTGCCTTGGGCCTGGCCCGGGGCAACGCGACGTGTGTCGTCAATGCGCAGGTTGGCCATCAGCCGCCCGCCTTCTTCATGCCGTAGTAGCTCGTGGCCATGCTGGTGGCGCTACCCAGAAGGCTGGTCGCCGCCACGCCCATCGGGTTGATGCCACGGGCGTTGGCCCGGGCGGCGACGCCCTCATTGCGTTTGTTGGTGGCGTCTGTGCGGTGGCCGAAGGCCTCTCGCACGGCGTTGACCCGCGCCTGCCGCGCGTCCTCGGCGGTGACCAGGTCGGTGCCGTTCACGATGGCTTGGGCGGTGGTGCTGCCGAGGGCGATGCCGCTCGCCCCCATCTCTGCGCGCTGCGTGCCCTTCTGCCGGGCACCGCCGCGCTCGATCTCTTGTGCCTGATAGGCTCCCTGCTCGAGGGAAATCTGCGCGCGGCGCTCTGCCAGCTGCGCGTTCATGTCGGCCATCTGGGCCTGGAAACCGAGCGCGCTCTTCTGGGACTTGGCCGAACCGTAGGCACCGATGGCCGAGGTCGCCGCCCCCGCCGCCTGCAGGCCCATAATCGCCATCGGGTTACACAAGGGGGCCTCGCATCTCGAAACGGTGGAAGGGGAGGCCTTCGACACCGAAGGGTTGGGCTTCGCCGATCCTGAACCCCAGTCTCTTCAGCCAGGAAATGCTCGTCACGTTACGAGCATCGACGTGGTTGAACAGAAGGGGGTATTCGGCCAGCACGGCAGCACAGTACGAGCGGGAAAGCCGGTTTAACATACGGGGTACGCGGCCGAGGCCTGGGGTTCCGACCAGCCACGGGTAGGCGGTGCCCGACAGGGCGGCCGCTGGCACGAAACCAAACAGCGCGACGATCTCGCCTTGGTGCTCCGCAACAAAGGACATCGGGCCCAGCCTGCCCCTCGACATCTCGACCGCCTCGCGCAGCTGGCCGAGCACGTCGGGCCCCGAGGCGGCGACCAGCTCGTCGCGGTCGGAGCCCCGCAGGTTCGGCTCGATGGTGTCAGCGTCCTCGATCTGGGCGAAGCGCACCTCAACCGGCAATGACGGTCTCCGCGGAAATCGACAGCACGGTCAGGGGCAGTGGGTCGGACTGGCGGATGCAGATTTGCCCGTTGGTCTGCCACTGAGGCCCGATCTTGATGGCGATCTCGTCGGTGGTCAGGTTGGGCGGCGCGCCGTAGACCTCGGTGGTGCGCTGCTTGTACTCGGTCAGGCTCGTGAAGCTCGGGCCCGCGAACACGCCGGAACTGCGGTAGACGCGCAGCCACACCTCGTTGACGTTCTTCGGTCGGCCCTGCCCCGCGCCCGGCATCTCGACGGCGAAGGGGAGGGTCTGGAGGTCGGCCTCAATGGGCAGGCCGATGATGATCGTCGAGGCTTCGGCGGGCAGCGGCTCGGGCAGGCCGCCCGCTGAAACCGTCTGCTGCGGGCAGACAGCGCCGTCGGCCAGGATCGACACGGTCTCGCCGTTGAGGTGCGAGAGCCCAGACGTCACTTCGTCGATGGCAGCGCCGCTGTAGTAGACACCGGCATCGACGAAGAAGGCGTCGGCCGCGTCGGTGAAAGCCCTGCTGCGCATGCGCTCGACGTATCGCACAGAGCTGCCGTTGATCTCGCGGCGGATGATGGCGTAGAGCGCCGTCTCACTGCCCTCGCGCACCGAGGCGATGCTCTCGAAGACACCGGCCGTGTCGTGTTGGTGCCAGCCAGCGACCTGCTGCTCGGGGATGTAGGTCAGGCCCAGCAGCTTGCCGCTCGAGCTGACGAACCAGAGGATCGGGTATGGCGACTTGGTCTGGGCGCTGTCGACGATCTCGTAGGTGTCGAACAGGTGCGGGGCGCGCAGCGACAGGTCGCCGGTCAGATAACCGGCGGCGGTGTCCTGGTACGACATCTCGCGGACGTGGCCCGCCGTGTCGGCGAAGATCAGGTTCGAGCCGGTGGTGATCGGCGTGGCGTGGCCCGCGCCGACGAACGACTGCGGCCGAACGCCGAAGCTGCCCGGGGTCAGGGCGGTGTTGCCAGAGAACACGCGCCATTCGCCCGCCTGCGTCATGACGATCAGGTCTTGGAGCGGGACCAGGTGGATGATCTGGTTATAGTCGCGGGCGGCGATCTCGAACTGGATGCTGTCGTCGTCGCGCGGCGGCACCGAGAAGTTGAAGTCGACTTCCGACCCCGTGCGCGTCGTCCAGATGTTCTGGGGCTGCGCCGTCGAGCCCGCGAACACCTTGCGCTGCTCGAAGTAGGTCACCGCTCCCGGGTAGTTGCTGGCGGCGAAGGGGTCCGAGGCTTGGGGCGGCGTGATGCCGCCGTTGGCGGGCAGGTTGTCGTCGATCACGCTGACCGAGCCGTTGCCGTCGAGCACGGCGATCAGGTAGAAGAGGCCCCCCGCTTGGCGGTAGACCCGGTAGCCCGTAGCCCCGGTGCGCGCCGTCCAGCTGACGGTGTTGTAGGTGTTGGCTGCGGTCAGGTTGTTGGTCGCCGTGACGGCCGCCGACGCCGAGCTTTCGGCGTCATCCTTGATCGAGGTCACGACGTAGGCGTCGTTGCGCAGGAAGCTCGCCCCCGCCGTGGTCGGCGTAACGGCCAGGCCCGCGGGGGCGGTGATGCCGGGGCCGGTCGTGGCGTTGGCCAGGGCCCAGCTCGTAGCGCCGGAGCGGCGCAGCTCCTGCGTGACGTAGCCAGGATGGACCAACGTCAGCACGTCGGCCGACTGCACGAACTTGACGTCGAACAGGTCCGCCTCTGCGTAGCTGTTGGCGACCTCGTAGGGGCTGCCCGACGAGAGCACTGTCCCGCCCTGGCTGTGGAAGCGGAAATAGCCCGCGCCGAACTCGATCACCACCGTGTCGGTGGCGCTGAAGGTGAAGGGCAGCAGGCGGGTCTTCTTGGTGCTGTCCTTCACCGCGCGCACAAACTCGAAGCCCGCGCGGTTCTGCGCTGGCCCGTGGGGCAGGGTGACGAAGTTCCGGCAAAGGGCGAGCCCCGTCTGGTAGCGGACGTCGTCGATCCGGCCGTACATTTCGGGCGTGATCTCGCCCCCGGCCATCGAGCGGAAGTTGGTGCGCGTGGTGGCACCCATCAGCGTGCACCCACCCAGGGGGCGATATGCGCGTCACGCACGCGACTGGCGCGCCGCTGCTTGGCGTCCTTGATCTGGGCCTGGTTGAGATAGACGCCCATCGTCTGGAGCATCTGGGCCGCAACCGTGCGGCCCGTCTCGCCCTTGAGCACCGGGCCAGCCAGGAAGCTGGCCAGGAAGTAGGAGAGAGCCACGGTGAAGAGCGGCGGGAAGAAGCTGGGGATCGTCACCGCAGCGGTGTAGCGGATGCGCGCGTCGGCCACGTTGGTGTAGAGCACGCGGGTATTGTCGGAGAGGCCCTCGATCTCGAAGTCGTTCACCCCGTTGACAGCGGCCAGCGGGCCGTAGGCGGTGCCCACGAAATCGTCGGTGTCTTCGGGGCCCTGGACGGCGAACACGCCGAGCACATTCGACGGCAGCGCGTAGGCGTAGGCCCACTGCGTGTTGGGCTCTTCGTCGAGCAGCGCCAGCGCCACGCGGCGCAGCGCGAAGTTCCAGGGATACATCTCGGTCAGCGCGTCGCGCGCGATGGGGTAGAACAGGGCGGCCTGCTCGGCCTGCGCGCTGCCCTCCGGGGGATCGAGGTTTGCGACGGTGGCGTCGTCGCCGAGGTGCGACAGGGCCAGGTTTGCGATGGCAACTGCGGTCGTCAAAGGATCACCTCAAAGAAAAGAGCCGGGGGCTGTTGGGCCCCCGGCTCGGAACCCCTACGGGGAGGGGGCTATCTCTGGCCTAGACCAGGTCGGCCTGCTCTTCGCCAGCTTCAGCGGCTTCGGCCAGGGCCTGTTCCACTTCGGCGGGGAAGGTAGCCGCAGCGACCAGCACGGGCTTTGCCCGGGCGGCCTTGCGGGGAGCTTCGTCTTCGACAACAGCCATCCAGTCGACGATGCCGTGGCCTTCGGCGAGCTGGAACTTCGAGCCCACCGGGCGGAAGTGGTTGGCGGGGTAGACACCCGGGTGGATAGCTTCCACCCAGGTGTTTTTCCCAGCCTTGTCGTAGACGCGGCGGCCTTCAGCGTCGAAGCGTCGGCCTTGTGCGTCAATGCGGGCTTTGCTCACGGTTCAGCCCCTTAGACCGGCATCGCGTCAGGGTAGGCGCGGTGGGCCGGGTACGGCTCCGACGACAGCCAGGCGTTGATAGCGCCAGCCGTCACGGTCGTGGTGGCGATCACGCACAGGATGCCGAGATACCGCTCGTACACCGCGCCTTGCGGCAGGGAGATGGAGCAGATCAGGCCGCCAGCGTTCAGGCGGGCGTCGTTGGCGGCGGAATCGTCCGTCACGAGCGTGCCCGTGTCGATGTGGATCGTCGCCGACGTGGCCAGGTTGGCCGTGCTGTCCGAGGCCAGCTGGAACTTGATCGTACCGGCGGAACCGCCGGTGATGATCTCGGTGCTGGTCTGGATGATGAGGTAGAGGGGCTGGCCAGCGCCAATGTCGCGCGAGGCAGCACCCAGGTCGATGACATCGCCGATGAGGGCGGTGCCTGCGGCCGCAGCAACCGAAACGGCGTCTGCGAACTCGTTGCGTTCGTCGAGGATCATGGTCTTGTTCTCCAGGGGCCCCGCTTACGCGGCGACCTTTGCTTCAGTGTGCAGCAGGCTGTCGACCCGGCGAACCGGGAAGCCGTCGAAGGTCATCACGGACTGGCCAGCGACGTCCGACATCATCAGGGTCGAGTTCTTGACCTTGTTGACCATCTGGCGGCGCAGGAAGCTGTGAACGCGGCGGCTGCAGTAGAAGGCACCACGGATGCCGCTCAGGTTCGGGATGAACGAGGCGACGTCGGTCATCAGGTCGATGAGGTCAGCGCCGGTCGCGGCATCCTTCGTCAGCTCGGCGAAGTCAACCTGGATGCGGTAGACGTAGCGCCAGTCCTTGAGGACCAGGCCAGCGTCCATGCGGTAGTGCGTGCGGTAGGCTTCCATCCGACCACCGGCACCATCGACGTTCTCGATGGTGATCTGGCCCTTGTCGTCGGTCTTGAGACCGGCAACGGAGCCCTTCGGGTAGGTCATGAAGCAGGAGTTCGGGCCCCAGCCAATGAACCAGATCGAGGTGTTGGTGGAGTTCGAGCCGTCGGCGGCCGAGGCGTTGATGTTCTGGCCGTTTTCAGCGGACAGCGAGGAGTAGCGAGCGGCGAAGCCCGTGAACTTCTCGGGGGTGACATCTTCGTCGGCGTAGAAGATCGAGGAGGCGAGGTCTTGCGACATGCCTTCGATGTGGGCGGTGTCTTCCGACAGGCGGAAGGCGGCCGTGTTGCCGTTCAGGTCAGCCAGGGCCTTGTCGACCTCGGCGTAGGCTTCCATCATACCGGCGTTGTCGGTCACCTGGGCGGTGCGCGACTTGGTCGGCTGAACGCCACCGTACAGCTTGCGCCAGGTCGGGGCAGGCAGGCCGGTGCGGATGGTCGAGCGGTGACCCGTCGGCAGGTTGCCTTCGATGTACACGGCGTCGTTGAGGATTTCGTTGGTCTGGGCGAGGATTTCGACGATCTTGTCGACCTTGCCGTTCGGGTCCAGACGCTTGGAAACGTCCAGCAGAGTGGGGTGGGTATCCGAAAGGGTGGCCACGGTAGTTCTCCAGTCAGTTCATGTTGGGGAAAAGGGTCTTGGCTGCGTCCTGGGCAGGGGAGGACTTGCCCCCCGCCACGAACGTGTCTTCGCTGATGGCCTTGCCGACACGGAACATGAACCGGATGACTTCCGGGTTGTCGCCGAGGCGGTGTACGTCCAGCAGTTCGCGGAGTTCCGGCGTGCCGAACTGATCGACTGCCTTCTTCGCGACCGCCAAGTTGGCCGGGAGAGCATCGCCCCCGAACTCCTTGTCGGTTTCGGCACGGCCCTTCCAGTCGGCGAACATCTCGCTCGTCGCCTGTTGGCTTTCAGCCGCCCACTTCTGGGCCAGCTTCACGCCAAGGTCCGTGACCTTTTGCGCGGCGTCCTGCGGCAGGTTGAGTTCCTTGGCGACGTTCTTGAACTCACCGAGCAGTTCAGCGTCGAGTTCGACGCCTTCCGGCACGGAGAAATCCTCGTAGGCCTCGGGCGCGCCCTGGGGTGCGTCTTCGGCCTTGTCGCCTTCGGCCTGCTGCGCCTGTTCGCCTTCGACCGGATCGGTCGGGGCGGCTTCGGCTACCGGCTGCTGTGCGGTGGCGTCGGTGTTGGCGACGTCTCCCGCGGTCTGCGATGCGGCTTCATCGGTGGGTGTGTCGGCCGTCATCAGCGTCGTGTCAGTCATGTCCGAAATGCTCCTGCATCATGGTCTGGAAGCTCAGCGGCGCGGCCTTGGCGACCTTGCCCTGGAACTCGAGACCGATGGCGCGCTTGCCTTCCCTAAAGAACGTCTCACTGTTGCCAGTGAAACTTGAGACGTAGAGACCCGTGGCCTCGAGCAGACGCCAGACAATCCGGCGGCCTCGAGGCGTGGCCATGAGCCATTCCAGATCGGCCTTGTCAGTGTCCCTGCGGTTCCGAGCGTCCTGGGCTCTCGCCTCGGCGCTCTTGTGCTGGGTCTCCAAGTCGGTCGGGTCTTCCTGGCTCATAGCGGGAACCTACGTCGCGCGCGTAAGGGAAGACATACCGCGCGCCAGTTTGGCCAGGTTGCAGAGGTGCCTCTCGTCCTCTCCATCCTCGCGGTGGTAGGTCACGGCCTCCATCGTCCGCTTCGACCGATAGCCCGAAGCGTGCGACCAGAAGTCGGGGGCGGCTAGGGTTCGGCAGTACTCGACGGTGACGCCTGGGTAGTCCTTGACGTCCTTGTGGTGGACGTGGCCGACGAACCAGACGCGGTCGCCGTGCTGCGAGGCTTGCCACAGGTCGGGCACGTCGACGGCCATCAGCAGGGGGAGGTCTTTGCCCTTCGCCCCGTCGCCGTGGGTGGTGCCGATCAGGTTGGTGCCGAAGCCCATGAACCAGTAGGGGTT
>Ga0181362_1000197_pt1 | contig 11625 bp, 7 predicted proteins | sample Su13NDMM110SN_FD_130095 | JGI IMG/M metagenome (GOLD analysis project Ga0181362, IMG submission 130095) | Freshwater viral communities from Lake Michigan, USA - Su13.ND.MM110.S.N | ecosystem: Environmental > Aquatic > Freshwater > Lake | place: USA: Michigan | collected 2013-07-16 | reverse complement strand
GAGGCCCGTGCCAAGTTCAAGGTCTACCCGTCTGCCTATGCCAACGCCTATGCCAGCAAGCGGTACAAGGCGATGGGTGGCAGTTGGAAGGGCGCTGACAACCGAGTGTCTTGATATGGCAAAGGGCGGATTAGGCAAGTGGTTCGGCGAGGAGTGGGTAGACATTTCCCGGAAGGACAAGTCGGGGAAGGACGCCCCCTGTGGCCGAGACAAGGCGGATACGGCGTCGGCAGGCTACCCGAAGTGTCGTCCGAAAGCCGAAGCGGGACGGATGTCTGACAAGGCACGGAGGCTGGCGGTACGACGGAAGCGGAGCCAGCCGCAGGGTGTTGGCGGGAAGCCCACGATGGTTCGATAACATTTCATAGCAGCAGCAAGGAGAGACACATGGCACGGAAGCGTGGTGGGATCGCGGGCTTTTACGACAGAAACAAGAAAATCATCAAGCCCGTAGCAACGGGCCTTGCTGGGATGTTGGGCACTCCTGCGCTGGGAGCCGCCGTTGGCGCAGCCTTTGGTGGGTTGGATCGTCCCGGCAAGAGTGGGATCGGCCTTGATGTTATGGGTGCAGCCAAGGGTGGACTGAGCGGCTACGCGGCTGGTAGCGCAGGCCAGTCTCTTGGCAAGATGGCTGGTATCGGGAAGATTGGCAGCTTGCAGAGTGCTGGTAGCAAGTTGGGGTCAATGTTTACGGGCCGTCTCCCCGGTATGGCAGCAGGCAAACTGCCGAGTATGCCAGACGGTTTGACAAGCGAGTATGACAGGAAGAACAGGTCGTCTAGTCTTGACAGCCTTGGCAATCTGTTTGGTAAGGAAGGGCTTATTGAACAGAACAAGACCATCCTTTCTGGTATTGGCAGAGGCGTCATGGGCGAACGTGCTGGGGCACGGGCTGACGAACAAGCAGAACTTCAGCGGATAGAAGACGCTCGCCAGTTTGATGCTGGGCTGGCTCAGCGCAGGGCAGAGGGCGACTTTACTGGCCGTCGCGTGGCGATTGAAGAGGCGGAGGAAGCAGAGCGCAAGCGCGTGGCTGCGGCGACGCTGGCAAACCGTGAGAAGTATCGTGCCATGTTTACGGGTGGAGCGGTGGCCTAATGGCAACGCCTAAGCCTGCGTTTGGGGCGCTGCCTACGGTTAACGAGCAGCTCTTCAACAATAAGAGTGCAAGTGCTGCGCTTAGCGGTACGGGAATTACCGCCCCCACTCCCACAACAACGGCTCCAGCAGGCTATGTCGGGACGTTTGCCGACTTGCAGAAAGCTGGGGTTGCTCGGCCAGCGCCACAGACTACCGGCCCAACGCTGCAAGAGAACCTTGCCGCGCAGCTTGGCGTCCCTCGCATGGATTTTGTGGGTGGTGGGATTGGCGGTGGTGAGTCTGGCGGTGGGATGATGGGTGGTGGGATGGGTGGCGGTGGTGAGTCTGGTGGTGGGATGATGGGTGGTGGGATTGGCGGTGGTGCTGGTGGTCCCCGTGAAGAATACACGGGGCCGCGTACTGACCCCGGTACGCCCCGTACTGGAATCCGGGATACGGCTGATATCCCTGACGCAGAAGCCTTAAGGAAGCTGTTGCGGTTGCAGTTGCCGGGCGGAGCGCCTTCTGCGTTTTCGTCTAATATGCTTGGAGACCTTCAGTCGCAGCTTGCTGGCGTCGGCAGTCCGCCCCCCGGCTTTAATGATGAGATTTATAACAGCGGCGGTGACGGCGACGGGAGTGGCGATGAGGGTCGTAATACCCTTGGCGGTGGCGGTGGCGGTGGCGGTGGCGGTGGCGGTGGTAGTGGCACTACTGAACCTCCATTCTCAACAATCCCGATCACCACGGGTCCTGTCGGAGACGGTGGCGGTGGTGTCGGTGATGGTCCCGGTGGTGGTGGTGGTGGTGGTGGTGGTGTCACACTACCAGTAACAACACTACCAGTATCAACAATACCAGTATCAACAATACCAGTATCAACAATACCAGTATCGACACTGCCAGTATCGACACTGCCAGTATCGACACTACCAGTATCGACGTTGCCAGTATCGACGTTGCCAGTATCAACACTGCCCGTATCGACGTTGCCGGTATCGACACTGCCGGTAACAACGCGCCCTGTTGTCACATTCCCTCCAATGGGCACCGCTGGCGTACCGCAGTTTTCATTGCCTGTGTTTACGCTCGCCCCAACAAACGTCGTAAACATTAATAAGACCGCCATTCCTGTTGTGGGGAGTGGATATACAGCACCCGCTGCGTTGTCTGGGATGCCCGATCTTGCGGCTCTCCGGGCTGCGTTGCCAGAGTATGAGAAGTATCTGGGCAGCGAACAGGCAAAAAAACTTCGGAAGTCGCTGGAAGAGCAGCTTGGCCTTTTGGCAGGGGGTCCAGCCGAGATTCAAAAACAAGCCTATGAAGCGGCACGGAGAGCTAAGTCAAACGATCTTGCGGCCCAGTACGGCGCAGATCGGTCTAGGCTGGAAGAGGAGCTTGCGGCTCGCGGGTTGAGCGCGTCTACGATTGGTGGTGGGCGGTATGGCGACTTGGCTGGGCAGCAGGCCCGTGCGATTGCGTCGTTTGAGGCAGAGATTATGCAGCAGCAAGCTGACGCTGAAGCCAAGAACCGTGAGTTGTACTTGTCTACAATGTCTAACTTGGCTGGGCTTGCTGGCTCACAAGACTTGGCGCAGTTTGAGACGAACCAGAAGGGCCGTCAGATCGAAGCGGACATCTCCTATCGAGCCGCTGAATTGCAGCAGAAGGCGGCGTTGGAAGGCCGTTCGATGGACTTGCAGCAAGCGCGAGATAGGGCGACGGCTGAATACCAGCGTGGGTCGTTGCAACAGGGGTATTCGGAGATTGCCTCGCGAGAAGAGATTGCGAAGGGCAACATGACGCTAGAGCAGAATCGTCTTGCCATTACCTCTGGCCTTAGCCTGAACGAGTTGCAAGTGAAGGTCGCGCAGATCAAGGAAGAATTCAGGTTGCGTGGTGTTGAGATTGACAACAAGTCGGCCTACGATGCGGCTATCCGCGCTATCCAGCAGCAGAACGCTGACGAAGCCATTCGTAGCAACAAGGCTGCTGAGTTAGTGTCAACTGGGCGCTTGAAGGTTGAGCAGTCAACCTATTTGCAGAGTCTCGCAAGAGACATCGCAAACGGTACTATTGATGCGGAAGATTGGGATATGCTAGTGACGCAAGCAGGGATGAACCCAGCCGAACTGCGTCGTCTTGGGTATCGGCCTCCAACCAAAAAGTAAAGGAGGAGCAGATGGCGCGAAGAGGATTCTTAGACTATGTGCTGAGTGGTGCCGTTGGTGGGCTAGAAGGTTTAGCCCAGCAGCGGGCTGCTGAAGACGAGAAGAAGCGGATAGCGGATGCGCTGGCACGGCAGGTCCGTATGGATACGGTGGCGCAGGAAGACCGGGCAACGGAGAAGGAAGACCGCGAACAGGCGAAGAAAGATCGTCTTCGGAGCCAGCGTCAGTCTTTGCTTGCAGGCGGGTATGTGCCAAAAGGGTTGGATATGCCGGGGGCTACCCCTCGCCAACCTGTCAGCACAGAGACGGTAGATGGGCAGGAGTTTGCCTTGTACTCAACGCCACGACAGCTTGCCCTACAAGCGGCTATGGAAGATGCCCAACTGAAGGCAAGGTTTAAGCCTGCGTTCCGCACCCCTATTAGTACGGTTGGGGAGACGGGGGTTAGCCTAATTAACCCGGAGAACGGGAAAACACAATTTGTAAAGTTCCCCTTAGGGTTTACGCCGAAAAATACTGACCGCCCCAGCAGTTTGAGCGAAGATGAGATGCGTATGTTTGGCGGGCAGTATCTTGCAAGAGAAACCCGCAACCAAGGACTTATCAACGCGATGTCGGCGGCAATCGCAAAGAACCCAGAGAGTGCAAACGATCCCGAACTGCTGGCATATAAGATTATGAAAGGCAGGGTCGTGCCAAACTACAAGCCGCCTAAGCCTTCAGAAATGTCTGAAAAAGATAAGCTGCTGCTGGAACTCAAGGCCGATATTGCAAAGAAGAAAAGAGGAGGCGCAAGTAAAGGGGCAGGCGCACCTACGCCTACAGCAACCACCCCTGCTGCGGCCCCAGCAAAGACGCCGACATCCACTACAGCAGAGGCGGCACTCAGCGGGAAGGCGCAGCGAAAGATCAACGAGATTCAGTCGTCTGACCTGACGCCAGAAGAGAAGCAAGAGAAGGTGCAGCAGGTCAACGTTATTCTGTCGCGAGAGATTATGAAAGCCAGAGGGCAGGGCTGATGAGTCTTGATCCCTTTGATGTCGTCACGGTGCGGAAGTCTGGCCGTCCCACGCCGTCAGTGGGTCGCCCCCGTCAGGAAGAAGATGATCCGTTTGCCGTCGTGCAGGTACAGCGCCCCAAAGCGTTAACGCAGGGGCAAGTCAAAGACGTATCGCCACTGAAAGTTGGCGCTCCGTCGTTCAAGCAGTTTGCTGATGCGGGAGCAGAGCTTCCTGCTGCGCCACCACCGACGACGACGCCCAAGAAGAAGTACGACACGGCCTTTGCTGAAGACATCTTGCAGCGACGGGCAACGGCGCAGCCTGCCCAGCCGCAGCCTACTCAGCCGCCCGAACTGCGTCGCCTTGGGTATCAGCCTTCAAAAACTCCCTATGCAGGCGACATAGGCGACGGGTCGTTGTTAGCTCAGACCCGTCGCCTTGCCGGAACGATCAAGGCAGAAGCCAACCGTCCAGTAGAACGGTTCCAGCAGGATGTGCTGAATGTTCTAAAGACTCCAGAGTATATCGGTCGTCAAGCGCTTCCAGCGATTAGCGGCATGGCGCAACCGTTTGTAGAAGGGGCATACAACCTCCTCGGACGCCCTGACATCGCGGAGTACACGCGGCAGCTTCAGCAGAAGATTGAACAAACCTTTGCCCCGCAATCGGGGGTTGAAGAAGTCATCGGCGGCGGGATGCGGATAGCGGGTGCCATTGCACCGTACATGGCTACAGGAGCATTGAGGGCACCTGTTACTGCCAGTACCCTACTGACGGGCATACAGTCGCAAGCGAAGGACGGTTCATTGGTTGAGTTCCTTGGCAAAGGACTCGACAGTGATAGGCTTAAGCGCATCGCTGCGTCCAATTTCAAGACGCCCGTGGACATGGCGCTAGACGCAACGCTGGGTCTGACGTTGGGTTCGCTTGACAACACGTTCAACGCTTTCAGGGCTCCGGGCAAAGCGCGGGCTGCATTGCGGGCGCAGGGCGCTGCCACGCAGAGTGGGGCGGGGGCGAGGGCTGTTGATCTTGTTGCGGGGCTGGGCTCCAGTGCCGCGCAGTTTGGCAGGAATGTTGCCAGCAATGTCAGCACCGAAGCCAAACTGTTGGGTAGCGTTGGCAGCAAGCTGGCTGAACAGACCGCACTGTCTGGGGCACAGGTTTCTATCCCGAAGCGCAGCATTGAACCATTGGGTGATTTGCCAACGATCACCCAAGAGGTGCGCTCAGTCGGGAGCGACGGGTTTGTTGTTCTGCCGCCACAGGCGCAGACTAATCTTGCCGTCGAGAAAGAGCATTTGGTTCGCATGAATATGGAGGTTGAGCCAAAGATTCAGCAGTTGGCTGCGCCACACACGCGAGCAAAGGAAGGGGCTGGGCTGTTCGACGGCGATGTCTCACCCAACGCACTCTTCCGATTCTCCGCAAATACGCCAGACGAAGAGATTCGCAAGGCTGCTGCCGTCCGTGGCTTGGTGTATGGGCAGCAGGCGCAGTTGTGGTATCGTCCCGCTCGCGAAGGCGATAAAGCAACGTCTGCTGCGTTCTTCGTTTATGGCGACGGGGGGAAAGACCTCTCTCCAGAAGCGATTACGGACATCCTTGCGGCTGCTAAAGAGAATGGTATTTTTGGCGCAACCAAGGACGGCGGCACGTTGTCATTCCTAAACATCAAGGAATACACCGAACTGTCTGACGACGTATTTAACGAAAAGATGGGAGCGGCACTTCAGGCTGCAAATAATAAGCACAGTGGCATCATCATCCACCAGAACAACATCTACTCGGAGTTTCTCAATGGAACGTCCTCGTACATTCGGGCCATCGGACCCACTTCCGAGTCGCTTCTTGGAGCCCGCAATGCTCTCGTGGAGGCAACCCCTGAATACCTCCGATACGCAAAAGCCGTTGGAGCAGACCCCGCCGTCACCCAACAGCGTATTACCGCCCGACTTGCCGAGATAGACGAAGAAATTACGCTACAACGGGCGATTGAAACGGGCGATAAAGCGAGCATCCAACAGTCGCTCGACCAGCGCCTTGCCAAAGACATCGGTTCACGAGTAGAGGCGCAAGCGCCTACTGTTGCGCCTGCCGTAGTAGCCCCAGTAGCGCCTGTCAAAGCAGAGCTACCTCCTCAGGCTGCTCGTCGTACCGGCAACATCCCGTCTGGGCTTGCAAACCCTGCGTTGGTTCAAGGGCTTGGTGGGTTTGCGGCTGGGGCAACGGCTGGCGTTGCGACTGATGACGAAGGCGGTATGTCCCCTTTGCAGCGAGCGTTGCTGTACGGGGCTGCTGGGGCCGCTGGTGGGGTCGGGGTTGGCCGCGCCATGCGCGGAAGGGGCGGGGCGGCGGTCGCTTCGTCTGTTGATGACGAGCTTGAACTGGCACTGTCGCCAATTCTGAGGACCATTAACACCGGGAAACGTGCGGGTGCTGGAGAGTCTCCTTCAATGCTGACTCTGATGCAGCGGGTGTACAGCAAGCTGGTGTCTGAGATTTACCCGCTTGAAGAAGCCGCTCGACGGTTTGGGACGCCAGAGCAAGGGAAAGAGCTTCCGGGGCTAATTGCACAGAAGCAAGGGTCTGGCCGTGCGGCTCAAGGATACCTGTATGACAACCTCTCGCCGCTGCTGAGAACACTTTCCAAAAAAGAAAAAGGGTTTGTTCGCGCATTGCTGAAGGGTCGGCGCGACTTGCAGATTCGGGGAGCAGGTGGAGCTGCAAAGTCTGCTGTCCCGCTGGACGAACTTGAGCGAGGAGTGCTTGCGGGCAATGCGAACCCAAAGATTGCTGCCGCTGCTGATCGCGTGACGGCGATGCACCGCGAGTTGCTGGAAATGCGGTACAAAGCGGGGCTGCTGACCGACGAAGCGTATGATGCGATCATAAAGAGCGACGACTTCTACACGCCACTCATCACAGAGACTATCAAAGACGCTGGCCCCGTCCGCACCACGCCGGGAGCGCGAGGCGGCAAGCTTAATGTGTCTAGCTCTGGCGTTAGTCGGATGGACCGCGCCATTGAAATGTTTGAGCAGACAGCGGACCCGTTGGAGATGATTGTTTCCGACGCGGCAAAGACCTATCGCGACGTATCAAAGCAACGTGTGTCCAATGTTATCTTCAGCATTGCCGACGATAACAAGATGATTGGGTCAGACGGACTGCCGCTTATTGAGCGGATACAGGCCGATCCAATGTCCCCTCCAAAGGGACCGGATATCATCCAACAGGTCCGCAACGGCAAGCTGTACACCTACCGTGTAAACGACAAAGACATACTTGCTGCGCTGACTGGGCTGGACGCCGTATCAAGCAACGCATTTATCAAATTTGCCAGTCTGCTGAAAAACATAAAGACAGCCGGTATTGTGGTACTGCCCGATTTCTCAGCAGCAAACGTCACCCGAGATGTGCCAATGGCCGGGGTTCAGCGCACTGACTATTCCCGTGCTGTACGGGAGGGGGCAATCGGCGCACTCTCTGGCGGAACGTTCGGGGCTGCGACTGCTGACTCTGAAGAAAATGCTATCAAACGGTTCATACTTGGCGCAGGGCTTGGCGTTGGGGCCGGGTTGTATGCACGCCCATTCGGGCAAACGATGGTTGCGGTTAAGCAAATCCTTGGCAACGATAAAATCTACCGGGAGTTTTTGGCAAACGGCGGGTCCACCGAAGGGTTTGTTGTTCGCAATGCAAATGACGCGGCAAAGATTCTCAAGAACTTAGAAAAGGGTCCGGGGTTCTCCCCGAGTGACTTTATTATCCCGACAAACTGGTGGGAAACGCTTCGCAAGATTGGCAGCGTTGGCGAGCAGGCCACTCGCGTCGCAGCGTTTGAGCAAGGCATAAAGTCGGGGATGTCTGGAGCAGAGGCGGCACTTCTCGCGCAGGACCGGACGTTGCGGTTTGCAAACGTCGGCGGGAGCAAGACCGTCAAAGACTTTGCGGCAATAACGCCCTTCTGGAACGCAAAGGTACAGGGCTGGGCCAAGCTCGGTCGTATGTTGAAAGACCCAAAAACGTCTGGGCTGGCGGCTGGGATGCTGTTTGCCCCCACCGTGGCACTGTGGATGGTCAACAAGGACTACCCAGAATACTGGGCGCGCCCAGTCTGGGAACGCAATTTGTTCTGGTTGATCCCCAAGAGTGCTATTTTGGGGGAAGGCGCTCGCGACCCCGAGACGGGAGAGACTGGGTTCTTCAAGATCCCGAAGCCCTTTGAGTTGGGGTTTCTCTTTGCCTCTATGCCTGAACGGGCGCTAGATTATGCCACACAGGCTGGGCTAGACCTCCCGTTCTTTGGAGAGATCCAGAGCGCCAGCCCACAGGTAGCAGAGCCAAAGAAGTTGTTGGCGCGGTCTGCGGCAGACATTGGGGCCGCATCGTTTGAGGGAACGCTGCCTATCCCTGAAGTGGTTTCGCTCCCTACGCAGTTGTTTATGAACAAAGACTTGTTCAGGAACAGGCCGATTGTGTCGCGGCCACAGCTTTCTCCAGAGTTGCAGGTTACCGAGGAATCATCGGCAGTGGCGCGGGCTTTGGCAAAGGCTGGCGTTAGCCCTGAGAAGACGGACTTCTTTATCCGCAATGCCTTTGGTACGGCGGGAGCCGAGATGTCCAAGGTTCTTGACATAGGGGCACGGGCAGCGGGCATTTCTGCGCCCGAGGCGTCCGCTGGAACATCCCGTATCCCGTTTCTTGGGCGGTTCTCAGAGCGGTTTACCACAAACAATAAGGGGCAGACCGACCCAGAAAGCATAGCCCGTGACCGCTTGCGTGAGTTGACGCAGATCGAGTCTGATTACAACGAGCTTGTACGGCGTGGCGACTATGGCAAGCTGGTAGACTTTGCAGAAAAGAACATGGACGATCTTGAACTGGCAAAGAAAATCCAGCCACTAGAGACGGAGCTTGACAAACTTTCCCGCTTGCGTACACAGATTCGCAGAGATGGCAGCTTTTCTGCCGAAGATCGCAGGGTTGCACTTGGAATCCTGCGTGAGCGTGGGCAGGCAATATCAGAAGTCTTAATCGGGGTTCCCAAGCGATGACCGCTGAAACCAATACGGCCCTCATGATCGGTGCCGCCTCTGCCGCTGGGACGGCTTTTGCCCAGACCAATCCTGCGTGGACGATGGCGGTGCCGCTGGTGTCGGGCTTCATCGGCATCGCCGTGTCGTGGGGCATGATGCGGGTCACGGTCAAAGTCGTGGAACGTGACGTAAAGGGGATGAGAGACGACATCCGCGACATCTGCAACCTGACCCGTGACATCAGCGATCGAGTCAGTCGGATGGAAGGCAGGATCGAGAAGTGAGTAAGCTCCCCCTCCCACCCGCTGAAGTCCCCGTCCAGCCTGACATCGCTTTGCTTGCCCCGTTCTTCCGTGAAGCGGTGAAACGGGTAATCGAGGACATGAAGGCATGGGGGTATACGCCGCAAATCTTTGAGACGATGCGGACCAACGAACGGCAAGCGTTCCTGTACGGCTTTGGTCGGACCTACGACGATGGCCGTGGGGTGGTCACTTACTCTCAGAGCGCCGACGACACATGGCACGGCTATGGGCTGGCCGTAGACATCATCTGCGCCAAACGGAAGTGGAACGCTGGTCCCCACTTCTGGAACGTGTTGGGCACCAGTGCCAGACGGCATGGCTTGGTCTGGGGTGGCGATTGGAATAGCAACTGGTCGATCAGCGACGAGAACTTCTCAGACAGACCACACATCCAGTGGGGCGCAACACGCCGCAGCCCCTCGGCCAACGCCGTCGAACTGCGGACGAAGGGTGGGTTGATCGCGGTCTGGAGTGCCGTCGCCGCGATGTGAGCTGCGGGATTCTTGACAACAGTCAACCACAGTGGTACAATGCAACTCTCTCTTTGAGGGTTGTATGGCACTAAAAAGACCACGCATTTTTGTCGCTATCGCGTCATACCGCGACCCGCTGCTTGTCCAAACGGTACTCCATGCCATTGAGATGGCGACGTACCCAGAGCGGATTCGGTTTGGCATTGTTGACCAGTGCGAACCGCAATACCGATGGCCTGCCCTTCAGGGTGACGTTGCCAAGTCGGTCACCTACTGTGCGGTGGATGCCTCCTTCGCTCGCGGGGTATGCTGGGCGAGGAACGTGGCGCAGTCTCTCTGGGAAGGCGAGGAGATGTACATCCAGCTTGACGCACACATGGCGTTCAAGAAAGGGTGGGACGAATGGGCAGAATCCTCCCTGTTTGAGAAGCTGGCCCTTAACGGAAATAGCGTCCTGTCAAGCTACCCTCCCGGCTTTGCCATAAAAGACGGGGTGCCTGAGATTGAGGCGTGGTCAGACAAGTCCGCCGTCCACCATGCTCCGCGCCTTGAAGCAACTTTCTCCGATGAAAAGGGGATGGTGCTGATCTACGAGGGCCGTTTGATAGACAACACCCCCTCCCTGCGCGGGTATCATGTCTCGGCGGCGGTGATTATTGCGCCCGGTCGGTTTGCGGAATGTTTCCCGAACGACCCCGCAGTTTACTTCTACGGGGAAGAACAGAGCTTGGCGTTGCGGCTCTTCACCCACGGGTGGGACATTTGGCACCCCATCGGGATGCCCATCGGACACTTCTATAATGCTGGCGGGACACGCCCCCTCCACTGGGACAAGGACGCGGACGCCAAGCGAGAGGTCAAGTGGTGGGAACGGGATGCGCGGTCCTACCTCCGACAGCGGAGTCTGTGCGAGGTGCCGTCATCCTGCGGGGCATACGGCCTTGGGACGGTGCGGTCGCTGGCCGATTATGCGGCGGCGAGTGGCGTAGACTACCTCAATAGAACGATTGACCACGACCGCGCACGACGACTGCACTCTATATAAAGGTCAGAAATCCCCTGCCATGCCATGCGGGGGATTTTCTTTTGCCCCCCTCTTGCGCCCTTAGTCAACCATGCGTATCATTGCCTTTCGCCAAGTAGTCAACCGATAGACAACACACACCGGACCCGCTTATGCCGATCATGAGACTGGAAGAAGACGCACCTGTCACCATCACCATCGCCAGCACGGAAGCCTCACTGGGCAAGTTTGGCCCCCAATGGCTCTTCATTGGCGTGGATGACTCCCGACTGTACATCTCCGAGCAGTCCACCCTGCGTGGGCTGGAACGCCTTGGGCTGGACACCACGACCTGTATTGGCGAGACGATCCGCTTCTCTCGCGTTGTCAAGAACGGGACCAAGTTTACGAACCTCGACCGTGCGACGGCTGGCGAAGCGGCTGCTCCGGTCGCGGCCCGTCCTGCCCCTGTTGCCCGTCCCCAGCGGTCGGTGGCCGAGCTGGGCGTCCTGTACGCCGAGTGCGTGGATGCGGCCATGATGTCGCTGGG
>Ga0181362_1000193_pt1 | contig 11781 bp, 18 predicted proteins | sample Su13NDMM110SN_FD_130095 | JGI IMG/M metagenome (GOLD analysis project Ga0181362, IMG submission 130095) | Freshwater viral communities from Lake Michigan, USA - Su13.ND.MM110.S.N | ecosystem: Environmental > Aquatic > Freshwater > Lake | place: USA: Michigan | collected 2013-07-16 | reverse complement strand
CTGCGAAAAGAAATAAAGATTCCCGTTAAAATTACAGATCCTTCGGACTATCGTCCTGGCACCAAAAAGGCCAAATTAGTCACCAAAAAGGTATGGCTGGTAGAAATCACCATGCCCAAGGCACTGATGAATGACATCCGCACAGGATCAATCGAAATGGAAGATCAGGACATTGATCTAGATGAATTAGATCAAGCCTACGAACAGGATTTAGATAAAGAAGAGAACCAAAGTGATGAACAAGCTCAAAACGCTCAACAATCCCTTCAACAGCAATCAGCCCCTGTCGGTCCTGCTGTCTGAGGGTCTGCAATATAAAGACCTAGAGGGCATGATGAAGTCCACGCTTCACGTGGATGAATTTGCCGCCAAAATGGGTGATGACGATGATATCATTGTGCTGAGTTTCTTTGTGCGTGATTTGTCAGCCGCCAAAGACCTAGTGGGCTGGTTTGAAAAGGGCTATGACTTTGTGCTGGACGCTGATCGTTCACCAGGTGAAATCAAACCCAGCCGTTATCTAGTGTACCTAGAACTGCGTCGCCGTAGATCAGCCGCACAACATGTGCAAACATTATTGGACGATTTATCAACATTAACAGAATTTGATCCTGAAGAATGGCGCATGCATTATGAAGGTAAGGAGCATGAATGGTCAGAAGAAACCTTTCGAGAACTGGTGCCATTAACTCCGGACGCATATCGTGCCAACCACGAAGATGATCTGAATGAAGTTCGCACAGCGGCAGGACTAGCACCCAAACGAATTCACGACAAATTGTCCGACGATGCAAAATCATTACAATCAATGGCAGGAATAAGATAATGAGAATACGCGACATACTGATAGAATTTGCCGCTGGTGGCTCAGGAGATTCAGGCAACTATTTCCAAGCCCTGGCCTCAGCCTGGTACAATGGCACTTTTGACTCAGGCAGCCTGCAAAAAGGTATCAAGAGTCAACAAGATGTAGAGCAACTGTTGAATCGTGGCATTGTTGCGCCCGATGGTAAAATACGCAAGTATGCCATTGACTACAACGCAGACTTTGACGGTGTGGAAATCTACAGTGATGACTACTACGAACATGGTGACTACGATGACACCATTGACAGTCGCACAGGCCAAAAATGGGGACCATATGACTTTATGGAGTTCTCAGATGATCAACTGGATGAAGCCACAGGCGATCAAAAGTTTGACTCAATGATGAGCCAAATGACTGCTGAACCAAAGTATCCTGATCAGGATATGCCGCCCACAAGCGTCTCTGAATTGATACAGTGGGCAGGTAGAAACAACAAACCCTACCATGAGTATTTTGCTCAATGGGCTAGAAGAAATAAATTTACAAATGTAAATGATGCCCTGGTATGGTTTGGCGACAATGTCGATCCCTCCAATCCATGGGGACCAAAAGACTTTGTAGATCCTTTTGGAAGACCAGCGGCAGAAGAACTAGAAGATGCAGCCAAGCACGATCCCAAGGCAGCAGAACTAATGAAGGTTTTTAGATGCTACGAAGAAATTGTATTTGATTGGCCTGATGAATATCGTCAAATGAATATGCCAGACTCAAGAAAAGGAACAGATGAAGGTCTGGCAGAAGGTGTTCGGACCGAGTCTGCCGAGTTGGCAAAACAATATGGCTGGGCATACAACCAAGGTGAGTACGGAGCATCAATGACGCATCCAAAACATGGTCGTATTTCGCTCAGTTCTCCAGTCACTAGTAGAAGCGGAGATACCGCAGTTGAACGTGAGTGGACACATAATAATGCCAGTGGTATTGGTGACAGATCATTAGCACAGCATTTGCAAAGTTTAAAAGAGCAAGATGTGGCGGAAGGCGCCCCAATTTCTGGCGATGGCGGTGCAGTAGACAACTTCCGACAACAGATGGCCAACAATACTGAACTTGCGTATCAGAAAGACATGGCAGAAGGCAACCGGAAGTCTGAGCCGCCCGAAGCCGACTACGGCGACGACTATCAAGACATGGTCAAGCGTGTGAAGCGACTAGCAGGCATGGGTCCATTGAAGACCCAGTACGATCCTGCTCGACGTGTTTATAGAAACATGCCCACAGCAGTGCAACCAAAGAAATGACACGTAAAACAGCAAACGGTCGAGCAGTTTCGGCACTGGTGAAAGTCAAAACACCTGTTGCACAGCCTGTGCCGCTGGATCAACCGCTCCGGCGTGGCCCGCAACCTGTAGCAAATGTCTTAGCAGTGCAAACGCAATTTACCACGCCTCCACAACAGTCTATGAAGCGCACACAACCCGTGATTTCCGTCAGCATGGGACTTAAATTAAATCCATGAGAGCACAAGAGTTTGTCACTGAAAAAAAGCGCATGAAGAAGTTGAAAGAACTCACATTCATGGGCATGAGTCCTTGTACCAAAGACTGTTCAGGGCATCGTGCAGGATATCGATGGAGCAAAGCACGTGGTGGTGTTAGCACAGCAAGCCAAAGCAACAGTTTCAACAAAGGCGCAGAAATAGCCAAGGCTGGTTACTAACAAATATATAACTGCACTATGAAGTTGAAAAGTTTCGGGTGCAGTTTTATTTTTGGCAGTGAACTCAGTGATATCACTATCAAATCAAAAAAATACAGTCAATTGACTTGGCCAGCCATAATTGCTCAACGCCTGGGCACGGAATATGCTTGTTATGCTAGACCTGGGTCGGGTAATTTACAAATACTAAACAACATCCTGGATCAAGTGTCACAACACAACAACGACACCTATGTGATTAATTGGACCTTTTGCAATCGTTGGGACTATGTGTATGCGGGCAATAATCAATGGCATGCAGTGCTACCCTGGGACACCCACAATCGCGCAGAATTTTATTACCGACATTTTCAGGCCGAATACACTGATAAACTAAACAATTTGATTTGGATCAACACAGCAGTACAGGCTCTGCAGGCAGTGGGTGCAAAGTTTTGTATGACTTACATGGACGAATTATTGCTGGATTCAAGATGGAACTCCAGTCCAGGAATTCAGAAACTACAACAACAGGTCACGCCGCATTTGAATTTATTTGATGGTGCAAACTTTGTGGAATGGAGCCGTCGCAACGGGTATGCTATTAGTACAGAGTTTCACCACCCCTTGGAACAAGCACATGAGGCCGCCGCTGATTATTTGCAAAATCACAGTTTAGTATAAACAAAATACAATCGGTCATTGGCATCCTTTTTGTAGGTATCCAAATGCAAATTGTATCGTTCAGCAAATTCATTTACTACTTCAAATGTCCAGGGGAATATTTCCACATAAGGCCCTGTCCGGTGTGTAATCCCAGGATTGGCTCGTAAAAAGAATCGTCCGCCAGTTTTTAATAAATCAACACAATGACTGAATCTTGCTTGTATTTCATCTTTGGAATTAAAGTTAATTGATCCTAATGCAATGATAACATCGTGGCTTTCAGGTTTGACTTTGTACTCCAGTATGTCCACTTCATAATCTGCGCAGTTATTGTAAGGATCAATCCCAATCAAGTTTTGTATACGGCCTTTGAATGGATGATAGCCACAGCCCACATCCAAGACCTTTTGAGGATTGAGTCGGTTGATCTCGTCGGCCAGTTCCCAACCTGTGTGTTCATAGTCACCGGTCCTGGGTTTCCATATTTCACCGAAGAAACGTAGAATATAGCGTTCTGACAGATCGTCTACAATATTTTGTAATGTGCCCACATAATCGCAAGGCAGACTCAACTCTGCTTCCACTGCGTCTTTGAACTTTGAATAACGTGCAGGAGTCCAGGGCAGGTCTTGCACCACAGTATCAGTCGTGATAGAAATATTTGCATACTTGGGTAAATTAAACGCAGTCTGCAAATTTTTATGTAAAAGGTTAAAAATTTTGGTGTTCATAGTAAAATTTGATATATAAAAAAGATTTTATAATGTATTTAAAGGAGTCTTATGCGTACACTAAAATTTCTTGCCTTGATGTTATTCGCAAGCACTGTGCTTGCCTGGCAGCCCACACGCCCTGTTACAGTTGTATTTCCCAATGGTCCCGGAGCCGGAAATGAAATATCATTTCGAATTGTGGCCACAATTGTGGAGCGAGAAACAGGGGTGAAATTCAATTCTGAGCATCGTTCCGGTGCAGATGGCAACATTGCTCTCAATCATTTTGTCACTGTGCCTGCTGATGGGCTGACCATCAGTGTACCTGCTTGCCAATCAAATTGGGTCACACCTGAAGTATGGTACCCACACATTGCAAAATACAATCCCATGGATCTAGAGCCTGTGGCCAATATTGCTCGTAGTCCATTGGCATTTTGGGCCACGCCTAAATCTGGGATCAACACGCCTGAAGAATTGATTGCGGCCATTCGCAAAAAAGAACGCCCTGTGACATTTGCCATTGGTGGCGGCGGACACCGACTGGCAGTGGAATATCTTGTGGACCGGTTACGAGTGCCCGGCGGTGCTCGTGTGGAAACTGTTATGTACAAGGGTCCTGCACAAGCACTGCTAGATGTCATGGGCGGGCATGTGGAGTTTGCGGTCACTCCTGTAGTAGTGGGTTGGCAGCATGTGCAAACAGGCCGACTCAAGTTGATTGGCATTGCAGACACACGCACCCTGCCTGGTCTAGAACATGTGCCGCTGATGAGCCGAGCCGCGCCAGGATTGAGCATACACGGCTGTTGGAATATTGTGCTACCGCCAGGCACGCCACAGGACATACAAAAGTGGTACGCAGATCATTTTGTACCTGCCATACGTTCAGCTGAAGCTAACATAAAGTTTCGTGAAAACATGATGTATACCACGTCTGAAGAACACACCCCTGCAGGAGTACGTGCTGCCATGCTAAGATTGCAACAAACTTGGCAGCCCATTGCCAGACGGATTCGACCCGAATGAAATACATTTTTGTAGCAGGTGCACCGGGCTCTAAATGGTCAAGTGTGGTAAAGAATATCTACTATAGTCCTGACGTGAATCAGAGCGATTATTCAGAAGCACGTACATATTATCACGATGCGTCGGGCCAAATGGAACTCATGCACCTGGGTGCGTATTTTGATCCCGGAATGGAGTTTGGCAAGTTCTTTCATAGATTAAATGAATTTGATTATTATCAATGTGAAGCAGAGTTTGATGCGCCATTTAGCGGGCAAGGTGTGCGTATTATCAAAAGTCATGTGTTTGCTGATCAGATAGACTATATTCGAGAGACCTGGCCCAACTGCCCCATAGTGTTGGTACATCGTGACGATGACGCTTGCCTGGGCTGGTGGGTCAAATGCGGTCATTTTGATATCTCATATCCTGACTACGCAGAATACTACCAAGACTTACGAACAATGGCTGGTATTATTCAACGTCAGAACAAGGGCATTGTGACAGCACAGCGCCGATACCTAGGCAGTGATCCCCTGAACAATCAAGACTTGGCCAGACTGTTAGGCATTGCTCAACCACCTGCTGAGTATGCACAAGACTATAGGCAATCAAATGTAAGGGTAACGGTAATTTGAAATCAAATTACCGGTTACTAAGCCGTTTGTCTGCTAAATAATTGCATGTGGATCCTACACTTTCTTCCTGACTCACTTATCCTATGGTTCTGCAACATTCTACTGCTGGCAGGTGTTGCCGTGACTGTGGCTGGTTTTTTTATCAAATCCATTCCCCTGCTGAATCAATACAGAGTGCCTGCGCAGATACTGGGCATTGCACTTTTGACCCTGGGTGTTTATTTCCGCGGCGGATTGGCTGTGGAAACAGAATGGCGTGAGCGTGTGGCCGCTGTGGAAGCAAAACTTGCTCAAGCCGAAAAGGTCTCTGCTGAAGCCAATACCCAAATAGAATCAAAGTCACAAAAGAAAACCACAGAGATACGCCAGCGTACAACATACATCCGGCAATATGTGGATCGTGAAGTTGTTCGATATGATGTTGGTTGTACCATTCCTGAATCATTTATCCGAGCGCATAATATGGCCGCGGAGGCACCCCCCAAATGAGATATAGAGAAATACTAGAAGCCTGTTGGAAAGGTTATCACAAAGAAGGTAACAAAAAGATGTTTGGTAAATCTTATCCCAACTGTGTGAAAAATACCAAAGAAGATATAGATGAGGCCGGTCGCGTGGCCAGGAAACCAGGACAACCTGCTGATTCAAAGAAACATAGTGATTTATACACAGATGAGAATCCTCAAGGTACCATCACCGGACTCAAGTTTGCCACAGTAGAAGATGCTCGGGCCAGTGTGAGTAAAATTAAAAACAGTGGTCGAAGTCATGCACACAAGATACAGGCCGCAGTGGCCATGGAACAAAGAGCCCGGGCAGCAGGCAAAGCGGCAGAGGCCGCGGTGTATCGTGCCTACATCAATGCCAACAAGAAAACCAATGAACAACAACTGGATGAAAAGTGCTGGGATGGATACAGCCAACAGGGCATGAAGAAAAAAGGCTCTAGAATGGTGCCCAATTGTGTGCCTGTGAGTGAAGAAGAACACACCATGTCCACACAAGAACTGGAAGAAAATCTACGTGACTGGTTCAAACAAAAATGGGTGCGTTTTGGACCCGACGGCAAGATACGTGGGGACTGTGCTAGAGGCAGTTCGAAAGAAGGCAAGCCCAAGTGTTTGCCACAGGCCAAAGCACATGCACTGGGCAAAAAAGGTCGTGCAAGTGCGGCGGCTCGCAAGCGCAGACAAGACCCTGATCCAAATCGTAAAGGAGCGGCCATAAACGTGGCCACAAAAAAGAAATGAAACTAACTGAATTACATCAATCATGCCCCAATTGTGGAGGCCTGGCATTTAGTGACTTGATCCTGGCCGAAAAGAAAGATGCTTGCTATCACAAGGTCAAAGCGTCAGCCAAGGTATGGCCCTCAGCCTATGCATCTGGCCGCCTGGTACAGTGTCGCAAAAAAGGCGCTGCTAACTATGGCAACAAATCAGAAAGTGTGGCCGAAGCTGGCAATCCAGCACAACAGGCCGCTATTGCTATTGCAATGAAGAAAGCAGGAGACCGACCCATGAATGAATACAATGCGGAATATGATGACGAAGCCGGAATGGCCGACAACAATTTAGAAACACTTGAACGTGCAGTTCGAGGTATCGACGATCTAATAGACTCTGGTGATAATCTGCCTGAATGGTGTCAAGAAAAGATTGCTGTGGCAAAATCAATGCTGGTCAGTGTGTGGGACTACATGTATTCAGAAGAAGCCTCAGACGAAGTAGATCCTGAAATTGACGCCATGTTCGAAGCCATGACACAGTTGGTAGCAGAAATGGCCCAGAAGAATCGTGTGAGCGAAGATCTAGTATGGGAAACATTTGAAGCCTTGCCAGACAACGTGCTGTACGAAACAGCAGCCTGGCGCCGCAGTGCAGGCAAAAGTAAAAAAGGCGGACTCAATGCTAAAGGTGTTGCTAGCTACCGCAGAGAAAATCCTGGATCAAAACTTCAAATGGCAGTAACTACCAAGCCCTCAAAACTAAAGCCAGGATCAAAAGCCGCCAAACGCCGCAAATCATTCTGTGCAAGAATGGGTGGCGTTAAAGGGCCAATGAAAAAGCCCAATGGCAAGCCTACTAGGAAAGCTCTAGCACTACGTAAATGGAACTGCTGATGGGTCAAGACCACGAACGTCAACGCCGGGTCAGCACAGTGCTAATGGTGGGCGTAGTGGCTTTGTTGGTACTGGCCATGTGTTCTGGATGCTCAACTGTGGTACCTGTCACTGCTAAGTTTCCCGAGTCTCCGGGAAAAGGTGCAATGACTCGTTGTCCCGACTTGCAAAAACTTAAAGACGATGCCAAACTAAGTGATGTCAGCCGAACCGTAACCATCAACTATTCAACCTATTATGAGTGTGCTGTGAAAGCAGACGCTTGGCAAGAATGGTATGAAATACAAAAACGCATATTTGAAGGAGCTGGGAAATGAGCACAATCTTGACACTAGACCAATTAAAACAAATGGTCAAGAACCCTTACATTGATCACTGGTATGCGGCACTAGAGCAATTGTTAGACGACTACGATATCAACACACCGCTACGTGTGGCACATTTTGTTGCACAATGCGCACATGAGTCAGGAAATTTTGTTTTCATCAAAGAAAATCTCAACTATAAAGCCGCAAGTCTACAAAAGACATTTGCCAAATATTTCCCCACTGCCGAATTGGCTGCACAATACGCCAATAAACCTGAACGCATTGCCAACAGAGTGTATGCATCAAGAATGGGCAATGGCCCGGAAGCGTCTGGTGATGGATACAGATACTGCGGTCGCGGACTTATACAACTCACAGGCAAGGACAACTACACATTCTTTGCAGGGTCATTGGACATTACCACTGAAGAAGCCTCGGAATACCTGCAGACATTTGAAGGGGCCGCACAATCAGCCTGCTGGTTCTGGGAACAAAACAACTTGAATCGCTTTGCTGATGCCAATGATGTCAAAGGACTCACACGAGCAATCAACGGTGGCTACATTGGCCTAGATGATCGCATCAGCCACACAGAACACGCATTACACGTACTGGGTGAATAACCCATGCCAACAATAGGTCCAGGAATAACTGTAGGTCCAGGAATAACTGTAGGCGGTTTTAGTGTAGTTACCTCAGGTTTGTTGCAGTATCTTGATGCTGGAAACCCTGCAAGTTACCCTGGTACAGGCGCCACCTGGACTGATTTAAGTGGTAATGGTAACAACGGTACTCTTGTTAATTCGCCGAGTTTTATTAGTGCAGATGGTGGCGGATGTATTCAACTGGATGGTATTAACGATTACATCACACTTCCCACAACCGGATTTGCACCAGCCAGTCTAACTATAGATTATTGGATAAAGAGAATAAGTGATGAAGGATACTTTTGGGTAATAGATAATGCTGATCAACCGGAATTGCGCATGATTTTTCAGTCATCAGGAAAATTACAAATGTATTTCTATGATGATGGTGCATATTTTTCAACCGCCCTATCTACTACCACATTCAGCACTGCTTCGTGGTATAATATTACAGCCACTTTTACTAACGGCTCACAGAATGTATACATTAACAATAATCAAGAAATAATAACCACTACCGGAACATATACTGGTAACTCAAGTGGTAATGCAGGTGAACATACCCTAGGTACATATAATCGACCAAGTCCAGGTTATGGAGGTTATGCTAATGTACGAATAGGTAGTTACCGGTTCTACAACCGAGTATTGACCACAGATGAAATTCTACAAAATTATAATGCATTACGCGGCAGATACGGACTGTAAATATCTAACTAAAGGAACATCACATGACAGAACAAAAACAATTATCTCGCTCGGAACGTGAAGCACAAATCAAAGACAAGTGTGGTTGGGTTATTGTGGTCATGGCTGCCTTGCTGGCCATCAACACATACCTGGGCAATGGCAATTCAGGTCGTATATTGAACGACACAATTGAAGCCAACAACACCTGGGCATTTTATCAGGCCAAATCAATCAAAGGTACCCTGGCCGAAATGGCCCTGGCCGACGCCATGATTCGCAAGGATGTGAACCAGGTGCACTCACTCAGCAAGAAGATTGCTAGATATGAGTCAGATCCTGTGACAGGCGAAGGCAAGAAAGAACTCATGGCCCGAGCTCGTGGGCTAGAAGCAGATCGAGCTGTGGCCAAACAACGCAGCCCTTGGTACACCTATGCAGGCAGTTTGTTTCAGATTGCCATTGTGTTGCTCACTGCTAGTATACTAAGCGTGAAAAACAGCTTGTACTGGGCCAGTATAGGAGTTGGGGCATTTGCTTCCGTCTTGATGAGCCAGGCCGTTTGGCTCTGGATTCCCACCTTGTTATAAACCCAGTTTAATACAGCACCGGGATCCTGTAAATACTCTAAGCCCTGAACAACAAGGGTATGGAGTATGATGAAAAAATATGGGACTATCTACAGAATCTTGATATTGGTATTGTTGCTAATACTATGTGCTTCCGCGATGGTATCAAGTTCACCCATGTACGGGGGCGACCAACCCAGTGTTGCACGAGAACTACCTGCCAGAGAACGACAAGTCCGACTCACGCACGGTGTGGCTGAATGTGTGAGAACTGCCTGGATTGGCGACGTCTATAACAGAACCTTGATCTGTGTTGAGTATCGGTGGCGGAAAGAGGTCAAGTAATGGATCCCTTAACCCTCTTTGCACTTGCCAATACTGCGGTTGCCGCTGTGAAAAAAGGCTGTCAACTGTACAAAGACATCAAGGGTGCCGCCGGCGACGTCAAGGCAGTGTTAAAGGATCTTGACGAACAGTTCCATGGCGCATTTGAAGCCAAGGGCAAAACTGCCACAGTTGAACAACGCAACCAATTTGTTCAAGAAAAGAATCGTGTAATTACACTGAACAAACGCGAAGGCGAAACTTCAGGCATTTATCAGGAACTGGGTGAGCACCTGGGCACCTACTACGACAACTATTACAAGTGTATGGCCATCTTTGAAGAAGAAGAAAAACACCACCTGCACGAAATCTATGCAGGAGATGCCAGCCTGGGCAAACGTGCGCTACAACGTGTGCTCATGCGCAAGCAACTGGAGCAAATGGGTGTGGAATTGCGTGAAGTAATGGTTTATCAAAGTCCAAAAGAACTGGGTGCATTACACACCGAAGTGGAACAGATGATGAAGGTCATGGGCAAGCAACAAAAAATACTTGTGGCCCGGCAAATGCAAGACAATCATGTAAGAGCAGTCAAGAAACGCCAACGCATGGATGCTGTGTGGGCCAATGCTGTGTGGGGCATAGCCTGTATAGTGATTGCAGCTTCAGTTGGCTTGATGTTTGCCTTTGTCATACAAGATAGAATTGAAAAATATCCTCAATTGGGCACAGGCATTGTGCCCAAGTCAGAAACACAACGCAGAGCAGAAGCCGAACCTAAGCGATACGTGGGAAGATAAGTTTCAACGCTAGAAATACCAAGCCCAGGGCAACTACAGCTGACCCCACAAGAATTAACAATGTGACAGCCAGCACTCGACCCACAGGATTTTCTGCCACTAGGTTGGTTAGATCTTCAAAAAAGCTACTCATAACACATATTTAAACTGCTGTGCAAAAAACAAAAGCACCTATAATATTTCTATCACATTTGAAACTGGCACCAAGCTAAATATTACCAACATTATCAAGGAACACAAATGGCAGAAGAACAAAAACAAACAAGTGAGTCAGAAAAGAAAAAAGAAGACTGGATGAATTCAAAATGGCGTCCGGCCATGGGCTGGATGTACATGCTGACCTGTATCACAGACTTTGTGCTATTTCCTATTTTGTGGAGTTTGTTACAAACTGTCATGAATCAACCAATCACACAATGGCAACCTCTAACACTGCAAGGTGCCGGGTTATTTCACATTGCCATGGGTGCTGTGCTAGGTATCGCGGCTTATGGCCGTACACAAGAAAAACTAGGAGGAGCAAACAATGGAGGAGCACAAACATCAATCACACCCTCAACAGGATTTGGTACACCAGCACCCGGCACAAGTTTTACACCAACACCAAGTTGGGGTACCACTCCAACAGCATCAAGCAGCGTTGGTAGCAGTTCAGGATTTGGAGCGCCAGCGGTTGAAGTCACCACAGGATTTGGGGGCAAGCCCGCCCCTGTGATCCCACCGTTCCCAGAAAGATAAACATGAAAAAATTACTAGCAATATTAACATTATTGATATTATCAACTCCGGTGGT
>Ga0181362_1000190_pt1 | contig 11802 bp, 22 predicted proteins | sample Su13NDMM110SN_FD_130095 | JGI IMG/M metagenome (GOLD analysis project Ga0181362, IMG submission 130095) | Freshwater viral communities from Lake Michigan, USA - Su13.ND.MM110.S.N | ecosystem: Environmental > Aquatic > Freshwater > Lake | place: USA: Michigan | collected 2013-07-16 | reverse complement strand
TGTAGAGTGTGCGCACTGGTGTCGGCGTGTTTTTCGAGTAACTGGGTCTTCTTGGCCTCGCGTTCCGTGGCTTTCTTCTCAGCGACTACATTGGTCGACTTAGGCTTTGTCAGCCCGAAAAACTCGTCGAGAGTACCCGCAAATCTTTTCCATGCTGTATCGGCTGAGTTTGCCTTGTTGTCGGGATTGTTGTGTACGTACCCGTCTTTCCACTGGGTCGCGTACTCTGTCCACTCTTCAAAAGTGGGGTTCGTTCCAAGTGTCTCGGCTGATGCTGTTGCGATCTCCATCAGTTCGGCGCGGTTGCGTGCGAATCGTGCGCCCTGTTCGTATGCGTTCTCGCGGTTCGCGTGGGTGAGGGCGTGCACTGCTTGTGCGACTGGGGTTTGATTTGTCATGGCGTTTTCTCCTTGAAAGTGCCGTTGATATCCTAGAAGCCTATCCCCTAGGACTGGCGTAAGTATGCCACTAACACTATACATTGTCAAGAGGTTTTTTATTAGGACAAACCCTAAGTGTCTTAAGTTAGTGGTGACAAACTTACACCCAGTCAGTATGTCTAAAAAGGGTAGGGATCGGTCATTTCAACGCGGTACGAAAAAAATGGGGGGGTTTTTTGCCCCCCAAAAAGTTACTGGTTACGAAATTTCTATGTCGTAATTCAGTTCGTCCAGTATGTCGCAAGCGGATTCAATGCGTTCCAAGTCCTTACAAGCCTTTGCCAGTTCGAGCAAGCGGGTTCGTGCTGTTTTCAGTTCGTCCTTGGTTTCTGATTCCTCCAGTTTGGTTCTTGCTTTCAGAATGTTTTCTAGTTCTTTAAGCGTTGCCAGTTTCTTAGTTGGGTTCTTTGCTTGCAGTTCATACGCTTGGCGTAGATTTTCTGTGATCTGTGGCGTTGGAATACATTCGTATTTTTTAGCCAGTTCTTCCGCCTTCTTAGCCCTCTCGTTTGCTTTCTTAATAGAGACTTCCGTTTGAGCTTTTGGTGCTGTGATACCGAATGACTCGTTAAGCCTACGGGTGAAGCGTGTGAACGCCTGATCTGCAGAGTTGCCCTTTGCCTGTGGTTTCTCGGTTACATATCCGTTTACCCAGTCTGTGCGGTTCGCGATCCAGTTTGTATAACTAGGTTCTGTGCCCAGTTCACGCGCAAAGATTTCCATTGCCTGACTAGCATCTAGTTCTGACTTTGCAAACAATGCGCCTGACTTTGCTGCCTGACTATTTACCGCCTGTGCTACTAAAGTTTTTTCCATTTGGTTTCTCCTGTATGGAAGTTAAACCCAAAAGAGCCTTCCCTTTTGGTATCGTGATTATACCACGAATACTATACATAGTATACTAAAAACACACGGGTTTCAAAATGTTTAATATGGAGAGTGACAAATGGACAACCAGTCAGTTCGTCTTATGTTCTGACAATTTTCATAGGGATCGGTCATTCCAACGCGGTAGCACGCATTGTTCGCTTAATTTTTAAGCAATGTTCTGCCCTATTGTTCTATTGTTCTGTGGTGCAAAAAAACAACGGAACAATACAAGTGTATGATTCATAAGGCTTTTTTGCCTATTGTTCTATTGTTCTATTGTTCTGTCGAAAAACGCAAGTTTGGATTTTTGCAGTTCGAACCCGCACCCCAGCATGTGTAATACTAATGTATATTTCATTTGCCCCCTATATATATTTTTAAAGAACAATAGAACAATAGAACAATACAACAACAATACAACACAACATCTATATAAATCAACAACTTACGAGCATTTCATAATGTTCTAAATTAACTTGATGGTTACAGAACATTAGGTACATTAGGTACAATAGGAACTTTTGATGTAAGTTTGACTGGACTTGTAGGACAACTCTCCCTTGCAAAGTACAAACACTTGACATTGTATAGTATTTGTGTTATACTGTGGCTCTGCCACACGGCAGGGAGGTTGTTGCGTGCAAGTAGGTTGCACCCAGTCTCAGCGACATTCTGACAACTTGTCAGTTTGTCCTTATCGGAGTCTTATATGCAAATTCGTTCTTCTAACTCAGCCGTTGCTTCGCAACCATTCAAGCACAACCCAATGATCATTGCCTGTGATCAATACTGGGGAGAACTCTACCGCGCACCGCTTGACCAAATCAAAGGCATGGCATATGGTGTGCGTGAGGACTATGAGTCTGGCTATCGTGGTATGAAATACAACTGGTGCACAAGCCCAGATAGCCGTAATGTTCACGGTTGGACTGTTGTTGCTTAATCAAGAAAGAAAGGGAATCACTATGCGCTGTGTCAAATGTCTAACCAACGGAGTGGGGCGCATACGCGCCTCTTATGGTCACTTGCTATGCAAACCATGCGGGGAAGAGCAAGCCCTGAAAGACAGATCGAAGTGGACTGTCCTACAAGAGTATTCAAAGGGCTGTTATCAGTTCGTCACACCGACTACGGCGATTAACGCCTTGCGTAACACCAATCAGAAAGATACAAGGGGAACACTATGACGGAAGAAGAGAAGGCAGTTGCGTTGGCAACTATCCAAAAGATGATAGGAAAGACTATCGAATCAGTTCAGTACGGCGACCCATTTGCGGGTGGGTTCAACCTTATGTTCACAGATAACACTTGCTTGAGCGTATTCGGGAATGACGAGGAAACTGGTATTGCCGACAAGCCGTTTGATGTGTACTACAACGGAGAAGATGTGCTATCCGAGTGGCATTTAGAAGGGGGTGACGAGGAAGAAGTGTTCGCCAAGAGGGGGTTCTCTGACTTCTCCGAGTTCATGCGCTATGTCACTGAGAACGAAGTAAAGGAATTGCCATGACATGGGCACAGGGGGTTTTATTTGTATTGTTCTTATTTGTTTTCTTTATTGGAATAACGGAGGGCTTTGATGACTAAGAAGGGAGACAACGCTGACTTGCTGTGCCAAGACTGCTACGTCCCATTGTTCCGATGGTTCTTGTCGCGTGTGGACTGGGTGCGTATACTCAAGACGCAAGGCGACGAACCGCTACGAAAAGAAATAGAAACCACAAGAGGTGAAACAAATGATTGAGATAAGTATTAGTGAGATTGTTCTGTTCGCATGGGCTTCCCTTGCGACTGGTCTGTATCTTAAAACCAAACAGGAGGAACACATGGTGCGCAAACTGTTCATGCACATGATCGAGAACAAGGAAGCGCGTGAGGAAATGGTCAAGCAGTTTGAAATGACACAGCAAAGGGGTGATGTATGAGAGTAGTTGTTTATTTTGAAGCAATGGCGGGTGCGCACACGGTTGCACAGTTCGACACAGAAGAAACTTATATGGCGTGCCTACCCGCATTGGAGGGGTTAGCCAAGAGCAAGGGCTATATCGTGACTGAGAGCGTTGGCGAGGAAGCCCTGACAGAAACCGACAACGAGGACTTTGCTTTGGTAGCAGAGTATGCAGATGCACAGCACGCTATGGAACTAGAGGACTTCGACCAGTTCAACCGTGACAACACCGACCCGATCGCCAAGATCACAGGACAAACTGACAGACTGTAAGTTTGTCTCAACAGAAAGGAAATCAAATGTCAGTAAAACCAAACGATAAATGGGCACGCGGTAACAACTCAGCGTACTGCTTCATGGCAGACAACATACCTCGCCTAACAACATACCAAGAAGCATTGATTCACCACAATGCCGTCAAGCCGTTCAGCAAAGGCGAAAGCAAAGGCAAGAAACCACTAGGCTTGAACCGTCGCTACGACCGCACACAGATTCGTATTGATGCCCCCACACACGATACAGAAAACTTCAGAGACGATCACCCAGTAATCATCAAGTATTACCAAACAGACATTGTTACCTATCACCAACATGGTTCGTTCACCTTCAGCATGGGTGGGTACGACTCAATATCAACTGTCCAAATCTTGCAAGAGTTGTTCGGCGTGGATAAGTTTGCTAGACGCAACGGCAAGGCGTATTACTTTGATGGGATCGGTCACGCCTTCCTTATCGGGAAAAAACTTTATGTTTCATCGGACGGCACAGTCAGCACCGAGGACATGCACAACGAGACGCGCCATGTCGTTAACAAGCAAGCAATGAAGGAGATGAAAGAACGCTTTGCTGTATTCATCGACTACGCCAAGATGGTTACCTCACTTACGCTAGGCGGGAAGGGAATTGGCATGGACTTGTGCCGTGGTGACTACACGCCCGACAACTACCAACCGAGAAGCGGAAGATATATTCTCACGACCGACACCACACGCATGAACTACCACACGAAAACCACGGCGTACATACGCAATCAGTTCTTTGACCAAGTGCTTGATGCTATGAAGATAGCAGACGAGACCGAGCGCATGGAGAAGATGCTACCGCTAGTTGAATTCTTATCTTTCAGCGCAACGACAGACTACGACCAACGCGTGCTACCAAACAACGATCGCGAATACACATGGAAGATGGACAACAAGCGTCTTACATATTTCTTTTTCGAGTTAGTTAAGTTTCAATATCAGAAGGAGGTGTTAACACTAGAGGAAGTGCCAATCGGCACGATACAGCACGACAGCAATAAGAAGTACCGCGAGTACTCAACTGAAGCGTGTTTGTAGGACAAGCTGACAAGTTGTCAGTTTGTATTGTTTGTTTAATTTTATGGAGTAGATTATGGAAGTTCGTATGACAACTGAGGTATCTTTGGCAGAAGCAGAGGACGCAATCCTTGCTTTCGGAAATCAGAATGCAATACATCTGGTAGGTGAACCAGGAGTTGGTAAGACAGCAATGTTTGAACGCTTAGTAGCAAAGACAGGGTTCAAGGGTATCTATATCGACACACCGAACACAGAGTTGGGTGACATTGGTATCCCAATGCCTAACCATGAGACTAAGACTACTGCGCTCTACCCTAATGAGAACTGGGGTTTCCACTTACATCAAGCGTGCATGATATTCATTGACGAGTTCACTAAGCCCTCATCAATGGCAGTTCAGAACATGTTGCACCCATTGCTCAACGAGAGGCGCATTGGTGGATTCAGCTTGCACCCTGACTCTATCGTAGTAACGGCGGGTAACAATTCAACTGACGGGGTGGGCGACATGCTCAAAGCACACAGCCTTAACCGTATCACGATACTGCCAGTACGCAAGCCAACTGCTGAGGAGTGGATTGAATGGGGTGCTAACAACGATATCGCGGCAGAGGCATTGGCATGGGTGAAAGCATATCCACACGCATTGGCATCTTACAAGCACGCGGGGCAAGAAGAGAATCCCTACATCTTCAACCCCAAGATTCCGCAGAGATCATTCGTATCACCTCGCTCATTGCACCGCGCATCTAACATCTTGTTGAAGCGTCACCTCATTACTCGTAATGCTTTGATAGCAGGCTTGACTGGTTCTATCGGTGAAGCAGGTGCAAGAGACATGTTGGCGTATGTAGAAGTAGCAGACTCATTACCTACATGGCAAGAAGTAATTGACGACCCCAAGGGTTGCAAGTTACCGAGTTCTCCCGCAGCCTTAAACATCATGGCTTATGGTGCTATGCAACGGATAGATCGCGCCAACATTAGCAAGTGGTTCGAGTACTTGAAGCGTACACCGAAAGAATTGCAGAGCGTGTTCTGCTTGTCAACAAGCAAGCACCCTGAGAAGAAGCAAATCCTCATGACGAGTGGTGCGTTTGTCACTTGGATGCGCGAGAACCAATACTTATTCTAAGGAGAGAACATGACACCGACGCAACTTTACGATCTGCTTGAGAAGGCAGAGGTTGAATACGAAATCGTGGAGATATTTGATGGGGTGCGTATCTTAAGCATTGAAGTGGACGATGACAAAGAGGAGGAAGGCGAATGAATGTCACGAAGAAACAAATGCGTGAGATCAAAGAGTTAAAGAGCCAAGTGGGGCAACTCATGGAGGGGGCGAACGGCACCATGTTTATGTGTGTGCTTACTAGCCTGATAGGAGACGCGGGTGTGCAATGGCGTGATGGGACAACCAAGCAAGCGTTCATTGCCGAAACTGTGGAAGCAATCAGTATGTGGTACGACTGGTATTTAAAAGAACTGGAGGACGAAGATGAGTGAGAAAGAGTTTGTAATGGCGTGGCTACTCGCGTGTGCCGTACATGGGCATGTGTTCGTAGACGAGGAGATAAAACTTGCATCTGAGGCGTATAAAAAACTAATGGAGAAATATGATGAAACTAACGGCTGAACAACGGATAGAACGCACCCATGTGCGACTCATGCAGAACCCTGACTTCTGTTTATTCTCAGGAGTATTCATGGTGGGTAAGGTTACTGTATCGGAGAAGTGTAAGTCTGCGCGTACCAACGGGCGAGATGTGGAGTATGGGCGTGCATTCGTGGATATGCTCACCGATAAGCAACTCGCCTTTCTTGTTGTACATGAAGCAATGCACAAAGCCTATCGTCACATGACGGTGTGGAAACATCTGCCTGATAAGCAAGTAGCAAATCAGGCTATGGACTTTGTTATCAACTTACAGATCAAGGACACCGACCTCAACGAGACTGAGGTGGCTATGCCACGCGACCCCAAGACAGGCAAGTTGATCGGCTTGATTGACGAGAAGTATCGAGGTATGGATACCAAGCAAGTCTACGACCTACTCATTGAAGAGGGCGAAGGTGGCAAGGACGAGGACGGCGAATGCGAAGGTGATGGGAAAGATGGTATCGGTCATTCCTCCTCGGGCGGTGGACAAACTGACAAACCGTCAGGTTGTCCCGATGAACTTGATGAGCATGATTGGGGAGGCGCACGCGAGATGACGCGAGGCGAAGTAGAAGAGTTGGAACGCGAGATCGACTCAGCTTTGCGTGAAGGTTCAATGCTTGCGGGAAAGATGAAAGGCAAAGTCCCACGCGGTATTGAAGAGATTCTTCACCCCAAGGTTGACTGGCGCGAAGCGTTGCGTGAGTTCATCAAGACTGCTACACGCGGTGGCGATCAATCTACATGGCGCAGACCTAATCGTCGCTATCTTGCAAGCGGAATCATCATGCCAAGCGCAGAGACTCACAGAGCCGAGTGTATTGCTATCGGGATAGACACATCAGGTTCTATTGGCGGTCCCGAACTGGGACGCTTTCTTGGAGAGATGAAAGCAATCTGCGACGAGGTAGCACCAGAGAAGATCGAGTTGATGTATTGGGATAGCCATGTCGCAGGACATGAGACTTACTCAGGTGGTGAGTTGCAAAACATTGCATCACTTACACAACCCAAAGGCGGTGGTGGTACTGAACCCGCTTGTGTTCCCGCGTACATGCAGAAGATGCGCATAACGCCTCAATGCACAGTAATGCTAACTGATGGTTACTTCTACGGAGATGGTTGTGGTGACTGGTCATCAAGCAATGCCCCAGTATTGTGGTGCGTGGTAGGTAACAAGAACTTTGTTCCTACTGTTGGTCAATCTGTTTTGGTGGAGTGAGTATGAAAGACAAGGAGTATTTGGAAGCCGTAGCCGATAGACGCACCTTGAGCGTCAACGCGGTAGCGTATGAGTACTTGAAAGTTATACAAACAAGGCTTGAGGGGGAGATTGGTTTTAAGCCATCAATGTCTCAAGTGATTGTGTATCTTGCAAGCAAAGTGGACACCTATAAATTATTGGAGAAAGTATGACGACAGAAAGCATAAGCATTGCAACAAGTGCAATGATGGTGGAGTTGAACATCTCATGTTGGACTGCACGCAAGTTGGACAAGCGTGTATCTGAAGAGGTGGACTCAGCGAAGAACACGAAGGTTAAAGCGGGCAACTACCACAAGCATTTGCTTGCAGGGAACCCACACCATGAAGCGGTGATCCGTTACGCGGCATCATCTCGCTTGTGGAATACCAAACAGACTATCCCTTGGTCTGACTCAGGTCCTCGCATCGTCACTATGGAGAACTTATTCAACGGTGGATACAAGCGCACGCTTGACGAGAGGAAAGCAGAGTTCGATCGCTTGGTTGATGTGTTTATAAATGTGTACCCTACACTGATATCAGCGGGTGCATTCCAACTGGGTGACTTGTTTGATCGTGAAGAGTATCCCGCACCCGAAGAACTCGCTAAGAAGTTTCGCTTCTCGTATACGCTAACGCCGATTCCAACGGCTGGTGACTTCCGCATAGAGATAGGCGAGCAAGCAAAGGCAGAACTGGTAGCACAGTATGAAACTGCATTCAACGAGCGACTCAACCACGCCATGCGTGATGTGTGGCAACGACTGTACGAATGCTTGACTCACATGAGCGAGCGCCTATCGAGTGATGACGAAGGCAAACGCAAAGTGTTTCACGGCACGATACTTACCAATGCACACGAGTTGGTTAACTTGTTGAGCCGACTCAACATTACTAACGACCCCAAGTTAGAGCAAGCGAGGCGCGAGTTGAACGCAGCTCTTACGCATACCGACCTTGATACTCTGAAAGAGAGTGATTACATTCGCGAGAATGTGAAAGCCAAGGTTGACGATATCCTCAAACGCTTTGAGTGGTAAGCCATGTCAGGGGGAGAGAAGGCTTGCTTACATTGTAAGAAAACTAAACCTCTTAGCGAGTTCCGCGTTGGTAGGCGAAAGACAAAGACAGGAGTAACTGTTTATTTTCGCGGAGATTGCAGAGATTGTGCAAGAGTTATAAAAACGGAATGGGGTCGCAACAACCGAGACAAGGTTATGCAAAGCAACCTAAAGCATCGTGACACGATACTAACAAATAGAAAGGAGAGATACAAAGAAGTCCGTGAAAGGTTAAGGGCTGAGTGTCGTGCGTATTACAGCACGCACAAGGAAGAAGCCCTCGATAGAAATAGAAAGAATCGAGAAGAGTTGGCATATTCCTATGTGCGTACCCTAGTGCCACAAGAGTTGGTAGAAGCCAAGCGTTTACAACTGTTAATAAAAAGGAGTTTGAAAAATGAAAAGCATAACTGAGTTGACGGTAGAACTAACCGCCCTGTATCAAGCCCTCAAAGATGGGACGATAGATGTGAAGTTCGCATCAGAGATGAACAACACCGCAGGCAAGATTATCAATGTACAGAAAGTGCAACTTGAATACGCAGCTTTGCGTGACGAAGCACCAGTGATTCCCTTCTTGAGCGGTACAACTGCGCCCAAGGCACCAGCACCTAAGAAAGCAAAGGATACAAAATGAAAATAGAAATGGGTGGAGACAAACTCCAGCAAGTATCGGGGCAGATCATTGATGTGATGCGTAAGGCAGAACTCAAACCTGACGAGGTGCTGAACATCTTAATAAACATACTGGCGCGATCGTCAATCATTGCTTGTGTAGAGAAAGAAGAGATTGTCGGTGGGCTAGCGCTAGCCTACGACATGCACCTCTCGCAAGAGAACAGTAACGAGACACTTAACTAAGGAATATATGAGCGAACAAATGGACTTCACAAAACTACCATACAAGTACGACCCGAAAGGCAGACACGAGTATGGCATTCACCCTGACTTGCATATCATTCTGTGTGACCTTGCTATCAAGTTACCAAAGATTGCATTCGAAGCCAGCGCCGTGTCGCTTCATCGTAAAGCCGATGGTAGTCATGGCGACCGTGTGATAGGCGAGGTAACCGTATACAACAACGAGGAGAAGATCGGCAAGATCAGCATACAGCAAGACTATGTGGACAGTAAATACATCAATGTGTATCAACTCGACTCACCTAGGATTCAACAACAACGCGGTATGCGCAACCGAAAGAAAACGAAGCACTACAAGATTGCATTGAGGAGTGCGCTAGATGCGTTCAAGGAGTTTCCCCCTGACGAGATAGCCAAGACCATGATTACTGACGCGGGTTACCGAATGAGTGCTCTGCGACAGAATGCAAATAGTCAAGTGACTTCATGCGTGAATACAACTGTAGTCGCGGCTTCCGTACTACAGTACCTAGTAGATGTAGAAGAAAACGGACCGCAACCTATGCCGACCCTCATGATTGACCCCAAGTGGCGGGATAACCTATCGACATACAAGATTGTCGATAGCGTGTTTAGAGCATGGGAGAACAGAACTGGTCTGCTAGTTAAACTACAACCGAGTGGGGTTATGACGGTGGTGGACTTGACAATCGGAGAAGTGGTGATGGTGACATCTAATACTTATGATTTCCCTGTAGAGTATCAAGAGAAGTTGGCGATACTCAAGATCATGGATTGCAACCAAGCTATCGAAGGTATGGGTGTGAAGGTAGAAGATACACATATACCGCACATCTACATGACTGCGGGGGCTATAGAGACTACTTGCTAACTAATTAAACTCTCACTACTAGGACAGACTGACACATTGTCAGTTTGTCCTTTTTTATATCTTTTTTCGCCTGACCTATTGTGTCGGGCTTTTTTATGTGCTATACTGTGTAAACATTAAATGAGTAGGAGAGAGTACATGGCTACGACACCCGAAGCGAAAGTTAAGAAGAGAGTAAAAGAGATTCTCGATAAGTTAGAGGCTTACTACTTTATGCCTGCTACTGGTGGTTATGGGCGTAGTGGAATCCCCGATATCATTGGTTGCTTTTGTGGAGTATTCTTTGCGATTGAGTGTAAGGCTGGCAAGGGTAAGCCGACTGCATTGCAAGAACGAGAGATTAACAAAATTAGAAATGGCGGGGGGCAGGCATGGTTAGTGAACGAAGAGAATGTCGAACAGTTGTACGACTTGTTGGGCGGTCTATACCCCCCACACCCGCAATGACCGTTCTCACTAAAAGTGACCTTGAGATTCGTGGTACGCCTTGGCCTTTTCCCACGCACCCGCTAAAAGCTTGGACTAAGAAACAAGAAGAACAATACCAACAACAGCAGAGAAACAAACTACCCGAGGCACCACTATGAGAGTAGAAGAAGACGATGACATCCAAGACTACAAGAAACCTTGGGTAGGGCTGACGAGGGATGAGCAAAGTTTTGTTTACCAAAGATTGCATAACGCAACCTCAAGAATAGATTCGTTTTGGGTTGACTTTGCAAATGCCATAGAAGCCAAACTCAAAGAAAAAAATGGCTAGACCTTACGGCAAGATAAACAAGGGGCATACCGTACCCTACGGCAGTATGGTAAATGCGGGTTATGAGTTGCGCCAAGCGTATTACGCCAATGGGTATAAAAATGACCATCAGTTTCCTGAGTTGCCATACCCACCACAACCCACAGAGTGTGTATGCCCCGAAGAAGAGTTGTATAGGGTAGAAGTCTCAGCGTTTGTGAAAGAAATATTAGATGTGCTGACACCTAGAGAGTCTAAAGTGTTGCGCTTTAGGTTTGGTATTGAACTTGAATGTGACCATACGCTTGATGAAATAGCAGGAATGTATGACCTAACAAGGGAGCGTATTCGACAGATTGAGATGAAAGCGATACGCAAACTGAAACACCCCGAACTTAAACTTGCGGAAGTTTTTTGGCCCGAAGACTTATACCAACCGACTAACAGAAGGAAAAGAACATGACTAAACGAGAAGCGATAGTTGCCTTTATCAAAGATATGTTACGTCCGAGGACATTGGAAGAACTTATTGATATAGAGATGCGAGACGCATACCTATCAAAGATGCAAGCTGAGAAGTCCCTTGAGTACGCTACTAGCGTAGTTGAATACAACCGTCAGCGCATCCGTAGATTAGAAGAGAAACTTAAAGAGATAGGGAGTGGCAAATGACACCCGAAGACGAAGAGTTCACACGCATTGAGATGGAGTCTCGCGTTAAACAAGAGTATGTGCGGTCTATGAATCGCAAGCGTCAGATAGCT
>Ga0181362_1000184_pt1 | contig 12058 bp, 21 predicted proteins | sample Su13NDMM110SN_FD_130095 | JGI IMG/M metagenome (GOLD analysis project Ga0181362, IMG submission 130095) | Freshwater viral communities from Lake Michigan, USA - Su13.ND.MM110.S.N | ecosystem: Environmental > Aquatic > Freshwater > Lake | place: USA: Michigan | collected 2013-07-16 | reverse complement strand
TTAAAAAGAGAGATATTAATGGGAAAAAAGTATATTTTATTTATTTTGATTTTTAAAATTAATTAAATAAATGGGGCGGGGCAAAGCCCCGCTCATATATTCACGGTATAAATAAAAACACATGAAACAAACCAACCCAAACGAATACCCTATAACAGCAGCAGTGGGTATAATAATATTATTATTAATAGAATTCTATAAATCATTATAACATGAGCAAGTTAACATTTACAGACGGTCAAACATTCGATTTAAGTGGTCCACTACGTTTGGAAGAACGATTCGATGGGTGGTACGTGTTGGGAAACAATAGAATGATACCCGTGGCTAGTCAAGACGCAGGTCGTAGATTGATAACACAATTAAATAATTAGACATATGAAAATATCAATTGAATCATTATTATTAATCCTATTCATAACATTAAAATTAACACACGTTATTAATTGGAATTGGATATGGGTATTATCCCCAATGTGGGTACCATCATTAATAATATTAACATTATCACTAATAATTAAAAATAAATAATATGAACGTAAACGAATTAATGAACATGAACGACATGTACTATGTAGGGAACATAATCGATGTAGACGGTGATGGATGGGTAAGTAAACAAGAAGCACAATCGATATTAGATGAGCTCGGAGTTACTGATACTGATCCAGATTTAAAAGACATTCCCAATATCAACTTTAATTAATAAACCAATAAATAAATAATATGAAAACATTATTAAGTAGTAAGTACATAGACATTCATTTAATTAAGGGTATAATGGTGGGTATAGCTAAAGCCGATAACGAATATGCTCTAATGATCGGGTGTGTAGTGATCGAATTTAAACCACAACGCAATGTTAAACTCAAGCGCGGTACGCGTGTTGGTAAGCCGTCCACATTCTAGTGGGCATCATGCCCGGGCGCCCGAAATTCTAAAGTATCGGGACGCCCGCGGACGATAGCGATACGATAGCGGTTTGACGGCGGATTGCTCCCATGGTAATTGCGGTCCATCGACGGGGCGTGGTTGTGGCAAAAAAGAGATGGGTATGTTCAACAGAAACACGATCTTTACGCCCCGACAGTATATATGCATATACCCCATATTTATACCCGCATTTCCATTTAACCCCTTTTGCACCAACGTTATAAAACTGCAAAACTACCTCTTAAACAAATTTTTTATGTCGAAAAAGTATATACAAGACAGCATGATGCTCACCAAAGAAGCATTTATCGAAGCCGTACTACGCCAACAACAAACAGAAGCTACACAATACGGACTAACGCTTGAAGAATACCAACACGCTATAATGAGTGGATCGGTTGTTCAGGCCAAGTCTTTACCCGATCTTTAGCGTAAACAAAATAAAAGTTATGATTACATTACCTATTATGTATTGGATTACAACAACCATATATGGAGTATATTGGTTAGTTAAAAACCCATCATCAAGACACGGAGACGATATGGAACATTTTACAGTATTCGAAGTACTTGCTAAAATATTTCCAGCAATGTTATTAGCATGGGCTTTTATTCCAATGGGTTTATTGCACCAAATTAAATTTAAACGTTAATAGCTATGAAACGTATCACACTCGATGAAACTAAGCTATATCGCCAATTAAGCGAAAGTGAAACACGCCACAGTATGCGCCGTGCTATCGCTTTTGCCCTTACCCCCGTCCCTAATGATCCAGGTTGGGAAGAAATCACATATTATGGTGCCAGCTGGGTAGATCCAACTAATACCCCACAACATCCCCATTACATTTACGTTCTTGTCAATCCATCTATTCCAGGTATATGTAAGATTGGATTTACTACCACGACAGTATACGATAGGGTGCGTCAGATTAATTCAGCTACGGGCGTAATTACACCTTGGTACGCAGTATTCACATATAAGTGCCCAGATGGTCGTATGCTTGAGCACGATATACACACGTATCTTGAAGAGATTGGCGTTCGTGTTAATCCAAATCGCGAGGGTTTCGTTATTGATACTGATACCGCGCGTAATATTATTGAAAATATAGGTAAAAAATACAAATCAAATGAAATTAATTAATATCTTAATAATGTTATTAGGTCATGTGATCCTAATTTGCTTCCACCACTATCATATTAATATCGCTGGAGTTAATCCACTACAATTTATTGGATTTGTGCTACTACATGCGATGTGGCATTATTTTACTGTTAAACGTGCGTATATACGTATCTAAGGATTAGGAGATGTAGCCACGAAACTACATAAGGGAGATGTGTTCTGTTATACCTACATATATTTATTGTAAACAAGATGTCTGTATTTAAATTAAAACTTGAAGACAAAGCTGCTTTTCTTAATCGAATGGAGAAAGCAGATGTCGAATTAAATACCAACCAAATGGTAGATAATAAACTCGAGGGTTATTTTGAAGTGACTATTGATGAACCAAAACAACTAGAAGTAGCTACAAGTATTTTAAAACAATCTCCAAAAATTAACACCATAAAAGAAATGGAAAACAAGAAAAAAATGACTAAAGACGAATTAAAAGAAATGGTTCGTCAAGAATTACAAGCTGTATTAGCTGAAAAGAAGAAAGTTAAAGACGAAGAAAAAAAAGATAAATTAGATGAGAATGAAGAATTAGATGAAAGTCTATTTATGGATGCTCTTCCAATTTTAGCTACAATACTTGGTGTTGGTGGGACTCTTGGTATTGCTCTTGTAAAAGATTTAAAGGATGCTAAAACTCCAGAAGATAAGAAGAGAATATTACAAAACATTGCGAGTCAAATCACTAGATCTAAGGGTATAGAAAATTAATAGATCTAAGAATATATAATTCTAAATTTAAAATAAGAAATTTGGGCGTCTTGAAAAAGATGCCCTTTTTCTTTGGAGGTATAAAATATCTTTCGTAACTTCCACCTACGAGGGTTGGGAAAAAGGGAATGGGGGAAATGGGAAAAACGCCGAGGGGATGGGGAACGGGAAAGCACGTATATTTATATATAAACATATATTATGAGATACAAAAACAACGTATTAGATAAATTGACACAATTAGAATCTACTGTTACTAAAATTCAATTTCAAGTAAATAGAGGAATAAGTCAAGATCAAATTTTAGATTCTGTTGAGAATTTAAAAGAACAAATTGAAAAAACACGTGAAATGGTTTCTTTAGAACCTGATGAATTCGCACAACAATTCGCTAGATAATGTGGTTAACAATATTAATTGTACATATTATTGAACTAGCCATTATTGGTGGTGTTTTACTTATTAGACGTAACAATGCGCTTGAAAAGGCTGTAGTTGAACAACGTCAATATATTGATGCTATTAGTATTATAGTTGCTAATTCCGATGCTAAATTAAGAGAACTAGATATTCAAGGCGCGTTTGAAGCCGATGATGAAGTAGGTACATTCTTTAATAACTTAAAGGAAATCCAAACCATCATAAGCGATTTCAATAATTCTCAAAAATAGCTTGGTTATGTGATTTTCCTTCCATATATTGGGAGTAAAATTAGGAAATCACTATGTCATATAACGATAATTACGATATATTTGCTGACGACGATAAGTTAGCACTTACTAAACGCGGTAAACCACGTAAGCGTAAACCAAAAGAACCCCGTATCTATTTTACTCAAGATACTGAAGACGCTATTGTCGAGTACCTTATTACGGTTGATACCGCTGAACGTAATCGCATTTACAATGAGCGTATTGAATATGGCTTTTATAAATTAGCCGAGAATATTATTCATACGTTTAAATTTTATTACACCGATACAGATACTATTGAAGAACTCAAGCACGAAGTAATTACTTTTCTGCTTGAGAAACTTCATCTATATAAGCCTGAGAAGGGTAAGGCATTTAGTTATTTCGGTACTATTGCTAAACGTTATCTTATTGTTTATAACGAAAACAATTACAAGAAACTTCAAGAGAAGGTTGATGTAGATGAATCTGATGAGGAACAAATGTCGTTATATGAAAATGATAAGAATATTGAGAATATGCTGGATGGTAATACATTCATGGATCAATATATTAGATATATAGATACTCATTTATTCAGATTATTCCCTAAAAAACAAGACGCTCAAACAGCAGACGCTATTGTTGAATTATTTCGTAAACGTGAAACACTAGAAATATTTAATAAAAAAGCACTGTACATTTACATACGCGAAATCACTGACGTATCAACTCCTCAGATTACTAAGATTATTAAAAAGTTAAAATTAATATATGCTCATCTATATAATGAATACTATGAGCACGGACATATAAAGATTTAATTATTTATATTTATTGATAAACGCATTTATGGCTAATTTCGACGATGTACAGGTATTTGATGGTATGTCCTTATCAGACCTGTTTAAAAAAATACATAAGAACAATAAAGATATTGATAAACAGATTGGTGAATTTATTGATACTATGAAACCAATGGCAACAGCTAACGCAGGTTCTGCGACAATGTTGATGCCTACCGTTAAAGATTTAATTGATGTTAATGTAAAAAATAACGAACAATTAATTAAGATGGCAGCTATTGCGCAACGTGCAGTATCTTCAAACTCAAATTCAGGTAATGAATTAATTGATATGAGTGAAATTGAAGCGTTGTTAGCTGAGCAAAAAGAAGTTCAAGAACAAGGACAAAAACTACTAGAACAAGCCCCCATAGTACAAATAAATCAGTAACATGAAATACACCATTGGATCAGCAAATTCTTATAAAGGATTAGGAAATAATAATTTTTCTAATATCGCTCCTCCAACTGCTGGTAGAGTATATGGTGTTATTACAACTGAAAATACTCCTACAGCTGCTATGTTTAAAAAAGCAGGTGGGTTTAATGCTATTGGTACTGTCTTTTATCTTAATTATAATGAATCCATTGGTATTATTGGAAGCATGGACGATACATTTTTAGATAGTTGTAATATTGCCAAACCATTATCATCTCAAATAGCAAATTATCCTGTATTGGGTGAGTTAGTTAATATTCTAAATTTACCATCCTCAGACACTCAACAATCACCAGGTTCTACTTTTCCATATTATACTCTTATAAATTTATGGAATAGCGTTCAACAAAATGCTCAACCAGCAAACATCAATGCTAATTTAGGAATTACATTTGTTGAAAATTCAAATATTAGATCATTACTACCTTTTGAGGGTGATTATATAATACAAGGTAGACAAGGTGGATCTATAAGATTTAGTTCAACAACTAAACTATATAGTGATTTAAACGAATGGAGTAGTATTGGAAATGAAGATAGTCCTATTACATTAATAACAAATGGACTTAAGTTTGATCCTAAAAAAAGTTATTATGTTGAACAAATAAATAAAGATGATTCTTCTATTTACTTAACATCAACCCAACAAATACCACTGCAAACAGACAGAACTGGTACTTTAAATCCATTAACTAAACCTATAGATCCTTCTAAATATTTTAATGCTCAGATTATTATTAATAGTGATAGAGTAGTATTAAATTCTAAACGTGATGAAGTAATGATTTTTGCTAAATCAAACATCGAGTTAAATACTAAAAATATTATTAATTTAAATGCCAATGAACGAGTTCATCTTAATAGTAATACGGTTTTTTTAGGTACTGTTAATAATCAATTACCAACTGAACCATTAGTATTAGGTGATAAGTTAAATACTATATTAGAAAATTTATTAGATAGTTTATATAGTTTTGGTGCTTCACTTTCAACTGTAGTTGGTAGTCCTGAAGGAGCTCCTGCTATGGATATTAACGCCGCTGCTGAAAGTTTATTAAACGATATAGATCGAATTAATAACAATCTAGAAGGAATTTTATCACAACAAAATTTTACAGCTTAATGGCAAATAATATAAATGTAGGAGCTGTAATTTCTCCTAGTGTTCTTAAAACAATATCATCATCTACAGCTATTAAAACCTTTGGAGATCAATTAGTAAATAAAGCTAAGGAAAAAGTTATATCTGTTGCTCTAGGAAAAGTACAAATTTTAAAAGATCAAATACAAGAAATAGTTACTTTAAAAATCAAAGTATGGTCTGATCATGGAACTGAAATGAAGCGTTTAGAAGTATTGTTAAAAGAAAAACAAATAACTGAAGAACAATATAATTTGGCTGTTGCAAAAGAGGAGGAGGCTTATCAAAAAAAGTTAAGAGATTTAGAAGAATTAGAATTAAAACTTAAAGAAGATTTAGCTAATATAATTGCTGACCCTATAAGAAAAATAAAAGATTTTAAAAATAGAAGAAAAGTTAAAAGAGAAGCAAGAAAAAATAGAAATAGAGCTGAACGAGCTAAAGCAAGAAGAGATTTAGCTAAAAAAGTAATTAAAAATGCTGCTAAAACTTTAGCACCTATTATTGCTCTACAACTAGCAAACCAATTTGCTTCTGTTTTATCTCAAAGAGCAAAGTTAGAAGAATTAGTAGATCAAGTAAATGTATATATTGAACAAGCAAACACCCCAGAAACTATTGCTATTGCGACTAATTTAAGAAATAATGCTGTTACTTTAATTAATAGTAGTATTAGAAAATTAGATAATTTACAAAAAGCTATTTCTCAAATAGCGACATATGTAGCTATATTTACAGCAATTGTTGCCGTATTATCTGCCATCCCTATCCCAACCGCTGTACCTCCTGGTATTGGTATTCCTGTAAGTTTAATTACAAGAATTGTTAAATCTTTAAATAAAGCAGCTTTATTAATAGCTTCTATCAGTGTTGTAGCAGCTATTGCTAATACAATATTAGAAAATGAAATTATTAAATTAAATGATTTAATCGAAAGATTAAAAGCAGTTAACATATTATTAGGAGACAAGTCATCTAATTTAAATGAACAGCAATTTGCTGATTTATCTAATACATTTCTTCCTGTGACTGATGGGGAATTTCCACCATATAAAGGATTTAAATTTAAAATTAAAACAGAAGAAAATAAAACATTTGAAGTTAAGGGAAATAAACGTCGCTACGCAGTAGCGATTGACCGTGATGGGGTGGAAGTATTAAAAAGTGAATTATCATTTACCTTAGACCCTAACGATTTAATAGACCAATTAAAACTAGTTATCGATCAACGAAATTTACAAGGATAAAATATTTATAATTATGAACATCAAAGTATTTAAAAAATTAATTAAAGAGGCCGTAGTTGATGCTATTCATGAAGAGTTACCATACATTCTTGAAGAGCACATGGCTAAACAAGAGAAAAAAGCATTGCGTGAAGGTAAAACAATAGGATTTACCAGTGCCGATGTAATGACAGGAGCTGGTAACCCAGACGTTAGAGCATCATTACGTAGTAAAATGGGTGAAGCCTTTGGTTTCCAACAACCACAACAACAATTAAAAGTTATTGACGCTGTTGATGAAGCTACTGGTGAGAAAGTAAATCCATTCGCTGCATTTATTGCGGATGCCGCTGCTAATATGACACCAATGGACAGATCAGGATTAAGACAATTAGATTAAAATGCCAATACCTCAAACAATACGTGTAAATCCGTTAGATTTACGTAAAAATATTGCTATTGGGGTATCACTGCCTTTTAAAGGACCTTTTAAAAGTACTTTTACTACTAAGGATCAAATTAAATCTAATCTAATTAATCTTTTACTTACTAATAAAGGTGAAAGAGTAATGAATCCTACTTTTGGATGTAATATAAAAAATCAATTATTTCAAAATATTACTACCGAATTACAACAAAAAATTATAGATATTATTGTAGAATCTGTTAATACATTCATCCCAGAAATACGACTTTTAGATGTAGTAGTATCTCCTGATATTGATTCTAATTCAATAAGTATAACAATAGATTATCAAATAATCATATCAAGAACACCCGGCCAAGTAACAATCCAATTTGAAACACTTAGATAAAAATGACAAACGAAGATAAAAATATATCGTATTTAAATAAAGATTTTGGTTCTTTTAAAGCAGATTTGCAACAGTATGCTAAAACCTATTTCCCAACAACATATAATGACTTTACAGAAGCCACCCCAGGTAATATGTTTATTGAAATGGCATCTTATGTTGGTGATGTAATGTCATTTTATTTAGATACTCAAACTCAAGAAAATTTCTTATTATTTGCTAAGGAAAAAGAAAATTTATACGCACAAGCATATGTAATGGGTTATCGCCCTAAAGCATCTTATGCTTCTAATACTACCGTTGATGTATATCAATTAGTTCCTTCTATTACTAATGGAGGTATAACAACACCAGACTATACTACTTATGGAGTAATTATTCCATCGAACACCACTCTTACTTCAACATCAACAGGTACTAAATTTTTAACAACACAACAAATAGATTTTACAGATACAGGAAGTACAGAAATTACTTTTGTAGATTCTAACTATTATTTGTTTAAAAAATCATCCCCTGCTATATCATCAGAAATAAAAGAAACTACAATTAATGTAGGTACAAACCAAAAGTTTGCTACTATTACTATTACTGATACTAATATATTACAGATATTAAATGTTACAGGTAGTGGTGGAAATCAATTTTATGAAGTTCCTTATTTAGCTCAAACATCTGTTTTTAAACCATTATCTAACCCTTCATATAACACCGATCAAGTTCCTTATTTACTGCAATTACAAAATACTCCTAGACGTTTTGTTTCTAGAATTTTATCTGACAATACATTACAGCTAGAATTTGGAGCTGGTCTATCTTCAAATAAATCAGATATTCAGATCATACCAACACCAAGCAATATTCAAGCGGGTAATGTGCCTGGTATTTCATTATTAACAAATAATTATAATGAAGCTGGTACTTTCTTTACTCAAGAGTATGGATTAGTACCTAATGGTGATTTAACAGTAAAATATTTAGTTGGTGGAGGTATTGAATCGAACGTACCTGCTAATGATTTAACTATCATCGACACAACTGGAGTAACATTCCCTGGTGGTGGTGGTGGTTTAAATAATACAGTGTTACAAAGTATAGTATCATCAAATCCAAATCCATCCTCAGGTGGTAGAAATGGAGATACAGTAGATGAAATTAGACAAAATGCCTTATATTCTTATTCAACTCAACTAAGAGCTGTAACTAAAGATGATTATATAGTAAGAGCACTATCAATGCCTTCTCAATATGGTACTGTAGCTAAAGCCTATATTTCTCAAGATTTAAATCAAAGTCCACAACAAACAGTAGCTACTTTACAACAAAATAATCCTTTAGCTTTAGATTTATATATTTTATCTTATAATAGTAGTAAACAGTTAACAGCAGCAACAAATACATTAAAAGAAAATTTAGTAACATATCTTAACCAATATAGAATGGTTACTGATGCTATTAATATTAAAGATGCTTACTATATTAATATTGGACTTAATTTTGATATTACTACTTTAAGTGGATATGCTAATAAAGATGTATTAACAAATTGTATCTCTGTATTACAAGATCATTTTAATATAGATAAATTACAAATCAACCAACCAATTATCCTATCAGATATAACTTCTAAACTATTACAAGTTAGAGGAGTACAATCTGTAGTTAAATTAGAAGTTACAAATAAACAAGGAGGAGACTATTCTCAATATGGATACGATATCGCAGGTGCAACTAAAAATAACAATGTTTACCCTTCATTAGACCCAGCTATATTTGAAATTAGATTTCCTAACATAGATATACAAGGTAGAGTAGTAGTAAGTTAAAAATTAATAATATGAATTTAGACAAATTAAAAGGACACATTCCGGATGCTGTAATAGCTCAAATCCCAGATGTAATGGAAAAATTTCAAATTAACACTCCATTACGTTTATCACACTTTTTAGCCCAATGTGGTCACGAATCAGGTGGATTCCGTTTAACAAAAGAAAATTTGAATTATAGTGCTAAAGGCTTAATGGGTATATTTAAAAAATATTTTCCAACAGAAGCTTTAGCTAACCAATATGCTCGTAAACCAGAAAAAATTGCCAATAAAGTTTATGGTAATAGAATGGGTAACGGTGCTGAGGCAACAGGTGATGGTGCTAAATTCTGTGGTCGTGGTTATATCCAATTAACTGGTAAAGACAACTACACTGCATTTGGTAAATCAATTAATGAAGATTTAACAGTAGATCCAACATCAGTAGCAGGAAAATATGCTTTACTATCAGCTGCATGGTTTTTTAGTAAAAATGGTTTACATAAATTAGCAGATGGAGGTGCAACTGATGCAGTTGTTACGTCTATCACTAAACGTGTTAATGGTGGTACTATTGGTTTAGCTGATCGTATCAAACATTTTAAAGAATATCACGCGTTGCTTGCATAAAATAGGTTAGTAGTTACCATATTTATATGTAGTAATTACTAATTATGGCCGTTTATAAAATATTCCCCGAAAAGAGTGCTACTCTATATTCATTTTATCCTGACTTAAATACAGGTATAGATGAAATATTAGAAATTAGCACCTTTGAATCTATCGATGGTACCAGTGAGGTATCACGAGCATTAATTAAATTCCCTTCTGCTCAAATCAGCGATATAATCGCTAATAGAATTTCAAGCAGTGCTTTTGATGTCTACCTAAAGGCCTCATTAGCTAACGCCTCAGAAATACCCTTAGACTATACTTTACTAGTTCATCCACTATCAGCTAATTGGAATCAAGGTACAGGTCGACTAGGTAATTCCCCAGCTACAACAGATGGTGTTAGTTGGGAATATACAAATGAATCAGGTAGTAACTATTGGTCACAAGGTAGTTTTGCATCTGGCACTACAGGTTCATATAGCACTAATATTGGTGGTGGTACATGGTGGACAAGTTCTGCTTACCAATCAACACAGTCATTTTCATTTATATCTACAAAAGATATTGAAACTAAAGTAACTAATACAGTTAATGCTTGGTATAGTGGTTCAATAGCTAATTATGGATTTATATTAAAACATTCTTCATCTGTAGAATTTACAACTGCTTCTAAATTTGAAACAAAATATTTCTCAGCTACAACTCATACTATCTACCCTCCATGTTTGGAAATAAGATGGAATGATTATGCATTTTCAAGTTCATTATCTGTAGCTACGTCTAGTTATATAGTACCTACTTTAAATAATAATAAAGCAGAATATCAACAAGATTCAATACAACGTTTTAGAGTTGCTGTTAGAGATTTATATCCACCAACATCATTTAGAACTACGTTAGGTTTTAGTAATCAAAAATGTTTACCTACTTCTTCATATTGGGCAATAAAAGATTTGGATACTGAAGAAATGGTCGTAGATTACGACACAACATACACTAGAATTAGCTGTGATAATACCAGTAACTATTTTGATGTGTACATGGATGGATTGGAACCAGAACGATACTATAAAATTCTAATTAAATCCATTTTTGTAAATAAAGAAGTAGTAGTGTTTGATAAAGATTACATTTTTAAAGTTATAAGATAATGTCTCAAATACCAGTACAAAAAACTGTATTTAATAAGGATACATATTCCCGAGTTATTAATACTCAATTTAGTCAATTATTAAACCAAGGGGCTGGGGAAGAAACTTTATCTTTTACTGTTGATGATTTTTTTCAATTGTATGATGAATTATTTTATCAAATTCCAAAAGAAGGAGATACTAATTCACACCAATACATTTTACAACGCGAGGCTGATTATTTAGGTGTCAGTATTAGTCAAGATGATATTCAAGCATTATTAAATGAAATTACATCATTGAGACAACAGGTATTAGAAGCGCAACAAACAATAAACGATTTGACTAAAAGATAATGGCAGATAATATTAAAATAGTAGGGAATATATTAAATGAACAGCAAGTATCTCGTTATGATAATGATGATATTAATTTATTTACATCTCAAACCATTCAAGAAGATTTTGGTTTAGCCAATGATTATATTGAATATTTTGTTTCTGATGCTGGTGGTAACCTACTAAATACAAACTATACTTATA
>Ga0181362_1000179_pt1 | contig 12281 bp, 23 predicted proteins | sample Su13NDMM110SN_FD_130095 | JGI IMG/M metagenome (GOLD analysis project Ga0181362, IMG submission 130095) | Freshwater viral communities from Lake Michigan, USA - Su13.ND.MM110.S.N | ecosystem: Environmental > Aquatic > Freshwater > Lake | place: USA: Michigan | collected 2013-07-16 | reverse complement strand
TCAAAGCTGTTAAACCATCTAAACCAGAAGTATCTGATACACCAAATACTATTGTATCAGATGCTATCAAAGCTGTTAAACCATCTAAACCAGAAGTATCTGATACACCAAGTCCAAGTGGATTACCCATTGTGCAATCTGGTAATCAACAATCTTTAGAATTCCTACACAATATCGGTATGAAACAGATCAAGATCATGGACGATATTAAGGGAATTGCTACACAAATTCTGAAAAAAATGGATTCCAGTATGGGGGGAAGAAACAGTAACACCGTTGTTCCCATTTCTCAATCTCCCCCTAGTCAAAATTCATCTACCATACCAATGAATTCTAATCGTAGCGATTATGGGGCATCCGCGTATTCACTCGCTTAAATAATATTGTGGCTTCTAGAAATATAGTTATGGATTATGATTGGACTAGCATCCCAAAAGGTAGCGTATTAAGGAAAAATGCCCCCAGAGTTAGAGTCACCCCATTTAAAATAAACTCAAGTACATCATTAAATCGAATTACTAGTTATACTGAAGCTCTAGTAGCAACAGATGCTGATGCTTTTTATGATAATCTATATAAAGATGTTGTAAAAGAAGACCCATTTGTATTCCCATATTTAGGTGATAGCGTGAGACAATTTAGCAATGAATATGGTGATACCTTTCAATCTGCATTTTTGGGTAGTGTAGATTCGGCTTTAAACGCAGCCGCAAAATTTGGTGGGGCTGCAAGAGAAGTAGTTAGTGGTGTAATTGCAAATCTGAAAGGTGAAACTGAATCAAATCCGGGTTCTTACATAGAAACCCCAAAATTATATGAATATTCACAAAACGATAGTGGATTGGATGTTTCATTCGTATTATCAAACACGGTAAATTTTGATGACGGAAAAAATGCTAAACTTGTTAATCTTTTAACAAGTATTAATCGCCCTTTAAGAAAAAATTCTATTATAATGGAACCACCACGCATTTATGAAGTTAAATTGCCGGGTATAAGATTTATAAAATGGGCATATTGTAGTAGTTTTTCAGTGCAATTGTTGGGAGCAAAGCAGATGTATGGATCAGAGATTATCCCGGAAGGGTATCTTATAAATATGACATTTACATCCCTTACAACGGAAGTATCGAACTTTATGGAAAAGGTTCAAGGAGAATAAAATATGAGCGACCAAATTGGAAAATATCAGAATCAAATTCCCTCCTTATTAACTTTGGACATCAAAAGCTATGAAAGGATATTTAAGGTCTATTATGATTCCATAAATGGAAAGGAATTTCCGTATTATAATATTCTCAAGAAGATTGAGATACCAGAATTAGATTCATCTGTGATCGAGTTCCACGATGTCCAGATTCGACAACCCCTAACCACAGTGTCCTTCGATATTTATGGGGATATTCGCTCTTGGTGGATTATATATCTTCTCAACAAGGATAAATTCACAGGAGTTCCATTCTGGGTGGAAGGAGGGACGCAGTTGAAAGTTCTCAAGACTGAATTGAGAACTCTACTTTACTTAGACATCACACAAAACACAATCTTTGGAGGAAGACATTTCTGATGGGTGATAAATACAAAATTAACGATATCATCTACGAGTGTGAATTCAAACTTAAAAATCCAGATGAGCAGGAAGTTAAATTCACCAAATCTGCCCTGCGGGGGTTGACAATCACGGACAATTTCTTTAATCCGTTTCTGAATGGATCGGTGGCGATTGCCAATCCCTATGATCTGGTGGAAGATAAGTATCTTATCAGAGGAGACGGTAGGGACGTATTTTCCATAGAAATTTTTCCAGAGGAAAAACCGAAAGATAAGTTGAAATATGATTTTATTTTATTTTCCGATGAGAATTTCGGTAATCCTGAAGTTCGTTCCGAAAATATTAAGAAATTTTACATGACACATAAGGATTCCCTCCCATTCATGGACACCATACCATATGGTAAATCGTTCTCTGGTAAAGCGGGAGATATTTTAAAAGATATTTTCAAGGAACTGCTTGGAGAAGAAATGGTGGATAATGATGAATGGGAGAGTGGTGATTTTACTCTGACATATTACCCTCCCCTAACATTTCGTTACATGGATTTAATGAATTATTTACTTAAACATTATTATGCCAAGGATGGGGATATGTATGTGAAGGGATTTATACATTTCAATGAAGAAAAAAGTAAATATCAGCTTCGTTTGATTTCCAAGATATTTGAGAAGAACAAGGACAGCGTGATGGAAGCTTTTACTTTATCTGATTTTGCCGATGTGGGAGATACGTCCAATGATAACAACCCTCCTCCTGATGCAGAGGTTAGTGAGTATAATAATGGTATAAAGAACATTGGTTATTCCACTCCCATGTATGGGATCAACAATGATTTCTTCATCAATACAATTATCTATGGATATGATCCAATTCTAGGTATTCATAAGACAAGGATCAAGAAGCTGGAAGATATTGAAAAGGAATGGGAGAAAAAATTTGTAAAATCATTCAAGGCAATTGGAGGAGAACCCAAACCATTCGTAGTCAAAAACAATAACACCAAGCAGAAATTCCGACATTTTCGTTCTCCCTACCCTGTAGAGGATTCAGAAAAAATGGTGGAAGCTGAAATGATTAATACATTAACATTTTATAATTTAAGAGCGGTCTTCGCCAATCTTGGTTCCGCCAACAGAGAGGGAGGCAAATTTATTGATATTGTCAAGGTGGGGGAATACGAGCAGAAGAGCGATGAAAAGCTACTTGGCAGATGGTTTGTCCATGAATTGAGACACATTTTTCTAGGAGACGGTTACACGAATGAATTTTTGTGTTGTAAAACATATGGTGGCCCAAATCTAAAGATAAAATCTGACGCTGAATAATAAATATGCGATCCAATATTGAAGTTTTAAGAGGACTGTGCTTTTCCAAGGAAGATTTGGAACAAATCCAAAATCTGGATCAATTCACAGAAAAAGATATTGAATTCATGATTGAGTTCAAGAAGATTTATGAATTGGGTTTGAAGCAGTTGGAGAAATTTATCAATAAGTTGGATGAGGAAGGGAAGGATTTGGAGACATGGGATATTGATTATTATGTGAGACATCTCCTAAATGGTCCCCTAGCTGCCCAAACACAAGAATTGTCAAAAGATAAAAAATATTTTGTTACGATTCCTGATATTTTAGGCATTGTAGGCAACAACCAATCCACTCGCCACAACACCACACTCTACGCTGATGATATTGTTCCTCTGGACGTTCCTGTGGATGTTTACAATAAAACACCGGAATTCTCTCAGAACAATATTGTAAATTCCAATGATCAGGTGGAGCAAATGTTCCGTTCATCCATGGAAATGGCAGTGATTCATGACAACACACTCCCGATAGCTGATAAGAAGTCAGAAGATCGCTACAACGAGGAGAAGACTGGAAAGTGGGTAACTAAGTCAAACGGTAGCTTTGTGGTCAAGGATTCGTTCTGGCGCGTTAAATTAGGGGATGCGCGTCAAAAGATATTTGATAAGGTGAAAGAGATGATTGGGGAAGAACATTATCGTATTTTTGAAGATCGTAAATCATACACACCATTTGATTCTGAAAAGAACGATTCAGTTGCCAGTGCTTACGAAATTGATAAGATCGTGGTTGATGGCGATAAGGAAGAACTGTTCAAATTGGATATCTATGGGGATGTTTATGACACCCGTGACACTATTCTCAAGGTGGAGAATCCTGAGAAGAACAAAGAATACTTATTGAATACCGTGGAAGGTCAATTCGGAATCTAAATATCAACTATCGGTGACTCTTCTTTCTTTTCCAAAAGTTTTAGAATATCATTTCTGGTGAACGTGAGTTTTGGGGTGTTTTCATCATCCTCATTCTTAGTAATCTTCGCATCAATATTCATTTGAGCGATTTCCTTCTGATTCTTGTTTTTGTCTTCCGCTATTTTAAATTTTAATAGAATTTCAACACCTGAATTACAAGCCTTGATAAGCTCTGAGTATGATTCAATCAGCTTGGAATCTGCCCCTGCTAAAATCTCCCGTTTTAGTTCTTCCACAATTTCCACACCAGTTCCCACGATATTGGCAGCATTCTGAATAATGAAATCAGAAATATTCTCCTTATCCAAAGGAATCTTTTCTTTCTCAGCTTGTTTAATATTTTTCGATTGGTTCTTGATCTGGAAAATAATATCGTTCACTTCATTATCCAATTCTTCATCATCGTCATAATCCATGGAGATATTTATCTTGACTTCCTAATATTCAAGGGTAAAGTAAGGGAGATTATGGTTAATTTATCAAACAAAACGATTCTTTGCACTGGTGGATGTGGTTTTATAGGTAGTAATTTTATTGAATATATTCTACAAAAATATAATAACATCACTGTTGTAAATATGGATAAAATGGGTGTTGGTAGTAGGGAATTCAACCCACTATTATCCCATAACAATAAATATAGACATTTGAAATGTGATATCCGTTATATGAATTATTTGGTATCAACACATGGAGATTTGAAATTCGATTACATCTTCCATTTTGCAGCGGAATCCCATGTGGATCGCAGTATTAGTGGACCAGCACCTTTCATTGAGAATAATGTGATGGGAATGGTATCCCTGTTGGAATGGGTAAGACAACATCAACCACAAGCTAGATTGTGTTCGGTTTCAACTGATGAGTGCTTTGGTCATCTGGAAAAGTATGAAGCACCTTTCAATGAGAAAAGTAAGTTTGCTCCTCGTAGCCCGTATGCTGCATCCAAGGCATCTGCCGATCTAATAGCCAATTCGTATGTCACCACCTATGGACTGGACATCATCACCACTCATTGTTGTAACAATTTCGGTAAGCATCAGGCGGATGAGAAGTTCATCCCTACGGTGATTCGTAATATGGTTCAAGGTAACAAGATTCCTGTCTATGGCACGGGAGAGAATATCCGTGAATGGATTCATGTGGATGACCACAATAAATCCCTTTTGGAAATAGCAAAGGGGGGCAGGGCTGGTTATCGTTACAATATTGGATCAAAGGTGGACAAGACAAATTTGGAAATGATTGTTGACATTGCTGAAATTCTTGGTAAGGTAGCTGATATTGAATACGTCGAAGACAGAAAGGGACATGATTTCCGGTATGCGGTGGATAGCCTTAATTACCGTAGGCAATTTGAATTGTGGGATCATTCCGAAGCTTTGAAAAAGACTGTAGAACACTATAAACAGAAATATTCTACTAAATAATAAAACAATACAAATAACTAATGGAAAATATTAAAGATCAGGTAGTAAAAGCACGGGTTGAAAAGGGATGGAGTTATCCCATGATCTTCGACACGTTTGGAGTTCCCAAAAGCACTGCTCAAGATTGGTGTCGAAAATATGCAGTGGAGAGTGATGACACGGGATTTATACCACCTGCCCAAGACCAAGGATATGTTTCCCCCAATCTTCAAAGGGAACGCCCGCAACGCTTTAAGAAGACGGAGGACGAGGTGTTTGAATTTCTTTCTCAACTTTCTCCCATCAAAGTTGATGCGTGGGAATATGGTAAGATTGAACAATCTGCTTTAAATGATTATGCGGTTGTTGGTTCTGATTTTCACTTTGGATGTCATGATGAATCTGCAATCAATATCTTTCTTTCTACCATTGAAGAGCTTCAACCGCGCACTATCATTCTCAATGGTGATACAATGGATATGCTTGCCATCTCTAGATATCCCAAGGATATCAAGAAACATTGGAGTCTTTTGGATGAGCGTAAAGCATACCATCAATTCCTTGATCAGCTTATCTCCATTTCGGGAAATGCTAAGATTTATGAAACGGTGTCTAATCATAGTGGACAATCCATTGATGGTAGATGGAGACGCTATCTATCGGAACGTTTGGGGGAACTTGCATCGTTGCCAGATATCACAGATAAGCTGAGTTATCAGAACGTGTTTATGGGAGAATATCAGAATCGTGTGGAGCATGTCGATTATGTCGATCTGAATGGATTGATTGTGACTCATGGAACCACTGTGCGAAATGCTGGCGGTGCTTCCGCCAAGGGTGAGATTGAGAAATGGGGTGCTAGTATTATGCATGGACATACCCATCGTGTGGGTAGTACGGCCAGACGCATTCCAGCGATTGGTAGTCGCCCTGAAAAACAAGTGTATGGGTTTGAATCGGGTTGTCTTTGTGATCTCAATCCAATTTACGGCAATCACTGTAATTGGCAAAGCGGATTTAATATTGTAGCTTTAAATGATGACTCGTTTGGAGTGGAACAAGTGATGATCACGGCGGGGAAAGCAAATATCTCCACGCTTGGTCAAACAATTAGAGGATAATGGAATTGTTTTTAACACTATTTGAAAGGCGTGAACGCAATCCTCTTCGTAAGAAGGAACTTGAAGATGTGTCAAATAATAAGCAATGGGTTGAGGATGAGAAATCAAAATTACCCCGAAAGGACGCATCTAAAATTCGTAAGATGGAAAAGCTTGGGGTTGAACCCGAACGTATCCAGACATGGAAGGATTACAAGATCAAGGAGAGGGAAAATGAACTCAAGGATTTATATTTAAGAGATAAAATCGAAAAACCGATCATCATATCAAATATCTTTGGTATTAAGGTTTACACCGACCAATATGCAACATACAATTTTACCGAAGGTTCCGTAAATCTACGATCTGTTGAAAATACGGTCAAAAAAATTATCCGTGATTATAAGGACATTATCCCCAATCGAAAACCAAAGTTCATTATCACTGATAGTGGTAAAAACCCAAGAACAAAGGGTGTCAATATTATAGGAAGTGGAGATGATCCTGCTGGTGTCTATAGGGATCGTTTGATTTACATTGATCAGAAGTATTCTGATGATTATGAGATTTATGCCCATGAATATGCACACTTCCTAGAAAAAAAAGTATCTAGGCAAACGGGAAAATACCTTCAGGAAGAATATAAGAACATGTTGGACGGATTCTTTCGATCCATTAAACAGAAAAAACGGGAAAATTTGGAAGGTGCTGAAAATGAAAAATATCGAAAGGCAATCGCCAAGAAGTTGGGATTACCCACTGATTATTCTGCCACCAACCATTCCGAGTGGTTTGCAGAATTGATCGCGCATTGGAAAAATATTCCCAACAACAAGGCAACATACAGATTTAAACAGATCATGAAAAAAATAATTAATAGACTGTGATGAGTGAAAAATACGAAGCGGCAATAGGAGGATACACCTTCTTAATGAATGATAAAGATGTGATTGAGGTGTGGTGTGGGTGGGATTCGGAACATCCCGAATCTTTCATCTACTTGCAAGAAGGGAGTATTTCAGACCGGAAATCTTTCGAGATGGAGATCATGGACTGGATTATTAAAAACTAGAATACCATGATTATCCTTGATAAATACATAAATTATGAAAATACTATTAATCTTACTAGCGACAATTAAAATTGGATTCTCTCAAGAATATGGAATCGCATCCCATTACTCTATTAGAACGAACGGGGGGACGCATACAGCAAGCGGAATCCCCTTAAGAGATTATTCATATACATTTGCTCACAGAACACTTGCATTTGGCACGATTGCTAAAGTCACTAATTTATCCAATGGTAAAAGCGTAATGGTTAAATGTTCGGATAGGGGTCCATTCGTTCGCGGGAGAATCGTTGATCTTTCCAAAGCTGCTGCGAATAAGTTGGGTTTTCTGAAAAAAGGGATTACCAAGGTAAGAGTGGATGTGGTTAAAAGGGGGGCGAAAGCCCGTAAAAACTAGAATACACTCTAAGCATGTCAAAAATATATGTTTTAAAATGCGGCGGTATTGGGAATGATGGTGTTATTATGGAAGCATTTAAAAATAAAATATCTTTTCGTAAACATGTCCGTATGGAATATCCCAATGCTAAAGGTAGAAATAGACATAAACCAAACGAACTTTATTGGGAGTGGGGTAGTCATGGGGAACAGGATGGGGGATGGATTATGGGAGAAGAAGTAGAATTACACTAAAAATATGATAAAATTAACGAAAATAAATATTAACACCGACAGTGAAGTGATTCAATCTTCCACTGTCGAGGAATACCGTATTGACCAAGAACGTTGCACATGGGGACAATACAACGAAGGCAAATCCCCTCCTGTGGATTATTGGGTCGTGGGAGAGCTTATCGGAGAAGTCCAAGTTGGGAACTCTATCATCATTAAACGCTGGAACCGTAATGGGGTGTTGGTCAGTGGAATCATGCATACATCTAAAGTAGAGAAAATTGATGAGAGCGATGGAGTGACTTACATTACAACCGCAAACAGTCATTATAAGATGGAGAACGTGGAGGATTAATAGATTTTGAATTGAAAATAATATGAAAAAAATATTTACATTGGCAACAAGTAACACATGTGGTCCCTGCTACACCATCAAATCCCGAATTGAAAAGGAGAAGTTGGAGGTAGAGATCAAGGATTACACAAATCCCGAAAACATTGAATGGTTCCGCAAACATGGTATTCGTGCTGTTCCCCGTCTGGTGATTGAGGATGGGGATAATGTGGAAATCATTCAGGGTATGGAAGAAATCATAGAAGCATTGAAAAGGTGAAACAACAACCATCTTCAATAGAAGCCCAATGGGAAGTCGCTCTTAATTGTGATTGTCCTAAATGTGAAACGTATGTTAATCTCTTAGATTATCCTGATTTTTGGGATAGTCGTGGGTGGTTGAACATTCCTGCACATAATACTGAACGCAGTAATAATCTGGAAGTCAATTGTCCAGAATGTGACCACGCTTTTGAAGTGTGCTGCGTATGGTGAACTCTTAAAAACTAGAATACAATATGCGTATCTCCAATAAGACAAACAAAAACAATAATATGACAACAAATAATAAAGTGAAAAAAGAAACATCGGAACGTAAAAACAAGCAATGGCTACGTAGCCCTGATCAGCGTAAACGGACAAAGCTTTTCACGGTAAACATGGTGCAACTTCCCGATGGGCGGTTTCACATTCTGGGAGGTGGTGCATCTGCAACCATCAAAAAGAACCAACACTCAGTTGGAGTGTATCCCATTGACGTTCGTGATCTGGCAACAGAGATGCGAATGAATGGTGTGACATCGTTCTAAGGTAAATACCCCACCCTGAAATGAGGGTGGGGTTCCAACCTTTGATTAAACTTATAAAATTCTAAAATATGTGCATTATTATAATAATTTTAATATTTATAATCCTTATACACAATGAAAACAAATAACAGCAGATAAACCATAAATGAACAAATATATTAAAACAGGAATTTGTAGTCTATTATTAGGACTTTTGGGTGGAATGGCATTGCAATTCGGTTATATTCCAATTGGAAGTATTTCATTGTTCTTCACCTTAATTACACTTATGTGTGGACCAATTATGTTTGAACAATGAGTGACAGACCAGAAAAACCAAATCTAAATGATTTTGTCTTTGAAAGCCTTAAAAACTGAAGAGTTTAAAGATTATTTGAATACCATACACGATACTTTAGCAGACAATTATCCATATGACCACACAAATTAAAGATCAGACAATCGGACTTATTGAAGTCAAACAGCCTAACGGACATTACCTATCCACAACTGTAATGAAGAAAGGTAAGAGGCTGATTACTGGCACTCCAACCAACGGTGCATTCCTACGCAATGAATGGGAAGTTAATCTTAAAAATTACTTCACACTTGATGAAGCACTTGAGGATCTATACACACAAGTAAGTGACAGCGCACACTGTGCAAATTTCAACCACAGACGCAGATAATAAAAAATATGCATTTTCACTGAAAAAAGAACTTTACAAGTGGTCTTTTTGTTGTATAATAATCTCGTAAGGCAATACACCACACTATGTCATTAGAAAAAGCAATCCTTAATAAGAAAGAAAAGCGCAAGCCATACCGTGGCTCAAAGGCATTTGACTGCTCATGCCGCAATCATGGTAGCTGTGGTTATTGCGAAAGTAACCGAACGCTTTTTGATAAGAAAGCACGGCTGCGAGTCGAAGGTCAAGTGGACGAATGGTTTGGATATTGGAACCTTCCAGATCCGCATGATGCGTCTAGCGATGCATATGACTCCCGTTTGAAAGAGATTGGTGTCGATCCTTGGGATTTTGAGACACGTAGAGAATTAGATGTATGAAGAAGCTTGTTGGCCTTGATTGTGAATATAAAATATAAATAAATGGAAAACCTAATTAAAATGGATGGCTATGATGACTGCATCATGGGCGCAGTTATTAGATTCGGATCAGAACCTTTTCTTCTTTATGATCAAGATGCGGTGATCGAAAAGTTGATGGCAGAAGGAATGACTTATGAAGATGCTGTTGAATTTCATGAGTTCAATCAACTTGGTGCGTGGGTTGGGGATTCTACGCCAGCATTTTTTATTAAAGATTGGGAAGAATAATATGATTAAAAGTGATACAAAAACATTAGTTGCTGCTATGCGAATCTTGGCAGAGGCTATTCAATCGGAAGATAGAGTAGCTAACTTAGCGATTTCAGAAGCTGCTGATCGCCTAGAAGAATTGGCGGAGCAACTGCAAGAAGCACAAGACTATGCAGAGCGATTGGTAGAGCATAAAGATATGGTTTGTTTGCCTAAAGATCTAGAGAATCTTCGAGAAGCAAACTCGCATTTTGCAACAGAAAATCATATCTTAAAAGAACAACAGAGAATGTCAGAGAGAAATGTAAGAAGTGAGAGTAGCGACTCACCTGTTCAATAACTTTTATAGTTGACATCTCAAACAAAGAGACTAAAATAATGTATAACTCCTAATAGAGTTAAGTTATAATTCCCAGTAACGCACAAGGCGTGCGACCGGATTGTTAATCCGTGTGAGTTCTGTTCAATTCAGAAACTGGGAGCCAATTTTTAATAACGCTGAAGTCGCATAGTGGTCGATTGCACCTGCCTTGTAAGCAGGATGGTTTCCGCGCCGTGGGTTCGAATCCCACCTTCAGCTCTTAAGACTTAAAAAAATAAATTATGAATGTTAAACAATTAAATAAAAAGCTTGATAACGAAAAATTATCGAGTATACTTGAGCTATGAGAAAGACTATGGACATGAGTGTATTTGAAAACGATAAAGAAGCGATGGGATTACCCAAGGATGGTCAAAAGATCACGTTCAAGTGGCCTTGTGAACATGGCTGGTTTACTAATGTTGTGGATGATCAAAAATATTTGACCAAAGAACAAGAGTATACTGTACGTAAAACACAACTTAATTCTTCCTCTGCGTATGTTTGGTTAGAAGAACTTGAGGTGTATGATATAGAGAGGGATCTACCATTCTTTAGTATTTGGGCATTTGATTGGGAAGGTAGAACCGAATAGGAACTCTGATATAATAAAGTTATGAAAGTCAAAGAACTAATCGAAAAACTTCAATTGTGTGACCCATCTCTGATGGTAATTGTTAGCGGCTATGAAGGTGGCGTTGATGAAGCTAAACAGGCTGGTCAAGTCAGAGTCAAACTTAACGCACACAATGAATGGTATTATGGTAAGCATGAAGTTGCTGACTATGATGACCTTCCATTTGACTGTGAAGCAATTTATATTCATTAACCTATGGAAACAATTACAGATGCAGCACTGGAATCTTTAATCAAACCATGACACCAGAAGAACAAATTACAGCCATTGCATTGGCCATAGGTTACACCTACGAGGACAGGGTGATGCTCTATGACGGGGAGGAGATTAAGTTCCGTCTGTGGCGGACCCCCAACGGAGGGGGCATGGCGAGATCGTGGCCCCCTAACTACCCAAAGGATCTCAACGCAATGCACGCTGCTTGGTTGAAATTATCCCCATCTGAAAAAGAACGATTTGAATCTGAATTGTATTCAATCGTTATTGGAGAGGCTGAATATAACCGCAATGATGATGCTGGATGGATTACGAATGCAACCGCTGAGCAACGAGCAGAGGCTTTCTTGAAAACACTGAACCTATGGGAACAATGACTGACACACCAGAAACAGATGACCTTAGAGATGACATTTGGAAAAAACCAGAGGTTGGCGGATCAGATTTCGCGCAGATGTTCAAACACTCACGAAAGTTGGAACGTGAGCGTGATGGCTGGAGAGAAGCTGCATATTCATTAGCCGAAGCAATTCCAGCATCATGGGATGAACTACAACCACCCGTAGAACAATTGAGAAAGTTTAAAGAGATGGTT
>Ga0181362_1000171_pt1 | contig 12452 bp, 15 predicted proteins | sample Su13NDMM110SN_FD_130095 | JGI IMG/M metagenome (GOLD analysis project Ga0181362, IMG submission 130095) | Freshwater viral communities from Lake Michigan, USA - Su13.ND.MM110.S.N | ecosystem: Environmental > Aquatic > Freshwater > Lake | place: USA: Michigan | collected 2013-07-16 | reverse complement strand
CTCATGGAATACTTCCATGACGAAGGTCAATCTCCTGTTGATGGAGAGACAGTAGAATACCACCAGACGTTCATGCTGACAACAATGAGCGACGAGGAAATTTTAGCGATCTACATATGACAACTGAAAAACAAACAAACAACATGAAAACACTACCATGAATATTAAAGCATACATAACAATCAAGTTCAAACAAACCGTCGTCCGTGAAGCAGTGGACCTCGGCTCGCTACAGATTCACCACCTCAACGGCAACTCCTACATGCTGGATGTCGATCAGTCATGGAGCAGCGACGATGACTACACCGTCGAAGCCCGTGCCTCTGAAGACTTCGAGACCTTTCCACCATACGAAGAGTATCGATACGACCTCTCACTTGAGGACATCGAAAGCCGCGACCTTAGCGCTCTGCTCTTCGTCGATAGCGAAGACGGCAACGAAGTGGAGTCGATCACCTACTGCATCACTGATAGGCACGGTGATATCGTAGCCGACAACCTCATCGCCACTGCCGAGTAACCTGTAACCTGTAACCCAATCTCCCTGTCATAAATATGACAACTGAAAAACAAACAACTGAAAAACAAACAACTGAAAAAGCCATGACGAAAGAACAAATTAAAATGAAAAAAACTCTGGAAAACAGAGAATCCGTAATGGATATCAGTGCCCATGAGATATTTCGGGTTCTAAAAATTGAGGGGAACCATGAGATTCTCGTCAAGTATTACGATATGCTTGACTTGATTCAAAAGAAAATCAAAGCGGAGTTCCCCGAAGGAACGTTATTCGATAATTTCGAATAACGACCGTCAGTGATGAGCCTCCGGCTGGAGGCGAAATAAATTGACGGCTCGCCGCCCGCCCGCTTAACTGGCGGCACACTTAGTCCGCTAAGTGAACCCTGTATCCCGAACCCCGTATCCTGCGTAGCTTACCGCATAGCTGGAGCACAACACTAAATACAAATAGAACAAACACATGACAGTAAAACAATTGATTGAACACCTAGAAACCATGAGTCCCGAAGACGTAATCGCCTACGACCTATGGTCAGTAGATGATGTGCTGTTTGAGGGTAACCACGACCACCCTGAGGTAACTCAGGAACAGGCAGAGGAAGTCCTTGGTCGGATGGAACGCTACAAAGACTGCACGATAGGCATGAATTGGGACGTCATGAACTACCATCTCGATGAGGTAATGAGTGAGGCTACACAATTAAACCCATGACCCTAGTAAGAGAATTCATGCCAAACGGAATGCCTCTCCTGATTCAAGGAGAGGTCACCGAATCAGGTGACACCTACTCGATGGATGTCGGGACGGTTCGTGTCTATCCGATCTCTCCTGATGGCGTGGTGCTACCCGAACTGTCCGATGCAGATGACGATCTCGCAATCGCCTCGGCAATAAGACTGACCAAAATGTATACCGAAGAAAACTAATAATATGAAACTGTTTGAACCACTCATCGTCGTCCTCATCTACGCCCTGTCCGCCGCATTCATGCTGTGGCTTGTCGTTCAAGTCGCCGTCTATGTTATCACCAACAACTAACACACAACCAAATGAATAAAACATCTAGCGGTGAAGACGCCGCCCTTCAATACCTTGTCCTGCGAAAAGCACTCGGCAAGTTAGCCTCGCCATGTCTCGTCCTGTATAAGGACATCGTATGTTGGAAGCCTAAAAAACTTTCAGAGAACCCTAAAAATAACTTGACTTCAACTAAGTAATATGGTATTATATATGGACAGTGAGGGAAGAGCGAGCAACAAGACTGCCCGCCCTCACTGTCCACTTCGCTCTCACAAGCTGTCATATATATGACAGCCTCAACTGAAACAACAAAACAAATAGTAATATGAATAACACAACTGGTATATTGGTTCGCGTATCCTTCGGCAAGTTTGCCCCGAAGATTCAGAACAAGAAAGCGGCCGCAGAATACGCGGCACAACACGGCTCGTCGTTCGACATGCACAAAGCACACATGTTGCTTGTGTCTGAAGAGCATACGAAACCTATCCAAGCGTTCGAGAACTTCGTGCGCTCAAACGTCATCAACGTCCTCACGATCCCTTGGGATCGTGGCGGTGCGTCATTGTTGCCCGCCAAGTGCATCGACAAGTTCATGTCTCAGATCTCCAAGCTACGCTACCAGCATGACGCGCTGGTCGCTGAGTGGCTGGCGAAGTATGACGACATCATCGCAGAGGCGCGAGGCAAACTGAACGGGGACTTCAACGCTGCCCGCTATCCTTCACGGGAAGAGGTGAGCAAGAAGTTCACCATGACCGTATCGTATTCTCCGCTACCAGATAGCGGTGACTATCGCATCGACGTCAGCAAAGAACTGATGGCAGAAGTCGCGGCAGAAACCAAGCGGGACGCAGAGTCACGCTTCGACGCCGCTCGTGTCGAATTGCGCCAGCGTCTCATCGACAGGCTGGAGCATCTCGCTGATCGTTGCAAGGCAATCAATGACAACGACAAAGCCAAGTGGTATGAGTCCAACCTCAGCAACTTGGAAGACCTCATCGAACTCATGCCGGACATGATGCTCGGCGATGATCCGACATTGGAAGCCGCGCTAGTAGATGCTCGCAAGATCATCCGCAACGTGGACTCCGATACCATCAAAGCAAGTGAGACCATCCGCAACGATGTCCGCAAGCGTGCCGCAGAGATCGTATCATCTCTCCAATTCTAACAAACCAACAGGGGGAGCGCATCTGATAACGCTCAATCTCACTGTCATATATATGACAACCAACTGAAATAAAAATATGTCACACTACGAAATAACTACCAATGATATAAGCAACGTCCTTGATCGCAGCAGCAAAGCTGGCAACCGCAAGCCGCCCCTGTTCATGGGCATCTACGGTCTGGGCAAGTCACAGCAAGCAACCAAGTTCGCGTTAGATTCGGGTCGCGAGTATGTTGACTATCGACTAACCTACAAGACCTTCAACGACGTGCGTGGATTCGGAATCCCGAACCGTGAGGACAAGACCATGGAGTTCTTCATGGACGAAGACCTGCCGCAAGATCCGAGCGGGTCTTACCTCATGCACTGGGAGGAAATCACCAACGCCATGCCATCCGTCCAGAAGGTCGCGATGCAAGGCATCTTAGATCGTCGCATCGGGCGGTATCACTTCCCCGAAGATACTGTCATGATGGCGTCTGGTAACAAGCTGGCACACAAGACAGGTGTCGAGCGTATGCTCGCTGCTCTGGCTGACCGCTTCGCCATCTACCATGTCCGCCCCGATCTTGATTCCTACATGGGGTATCTGCAAGAACACAGCAAGTCATCCGAAGTGTTGGCTTTCCTCAGTAGCAATCCCAATGCTACGTATGACTTCGACATCAAGAAGTGGGACGGCGAGTCTAACCTTCCAACCTTCCGTTCGTTCGACAGGCTGGATGATCTTGCCGCATCCTACAAAGATGGCAGGGAGATGGCTGCTGATCCACTGCTGCGGGCACATGCCGCTAGCTGTGTCGGGTCTAAGTATGGCGACCAGTTCGCTCAGTATGTCAAGCTCACAACCGAAGTCGGTGATGTCGCCAAGATGATCGAAGAAGCAGACACCTGCACCATCCCATCCGCAGTGGATATCAAGTGGCTCATCGCATGCCGTGCGATTGTTCTTGCCACCAAGGATAATGTCGGGCAGGTTCTCTTGCTGGCACATCGCTTGACTGATCCGACGCGACAGTCAGAAGAGATGCAAGCGATGGAATCATTCGTCGGCAACACAATCAAACGTCGCAAGCAGGATCTCCTCCGCACCAAGGAGATGCTGGCTTGGCACATCAAACATGGAGAAGTCCTCAGCAGTTGATCTTGTATCCCGTATCCTGAATCATGAACCAGATACCCCGCTCACGCATCGGGTATCTGGCTCCACTGATACAGCGATATGGTTTAGCAAGTGGTTACATAGCATGTGTTCAATCCACATGCTACGTGACGGCTGTGACTATCTATGTTCGAATGAAGTATACGAGATCTGGACTCAGTATCCAGACACAATGAAACACCTAGCAACCTGTCATAAATATGACACCCAACAAAATGAATGCGAAACAAAAAATAGAACGAGCGATGGTAGTCATCGCCAACCACCACGATGGCTTTGCTGCAGCAGCCTGCGCCATGCCGTGGATCGAGTCATCCAAGATACCAACCGCCTGCACCAACGGCGAGCGTGTCTTGTATAACCGCGAGTTCGTTGACGGCTTGTCGCTGCCAATGACTGTCGGCCTCATCATCCATGAGGTGATGCACCCACTGCTCGGTCATCTCGAGCGGTCAATCGGCATGGATCACAACAGAGCTAACGTAGCATTCGACTACGAGATCAACAACATGATTACTGCCTACAACAAGACAGCATCCCATCCGATCATCCTTCCGTCCGAAGCGCTGATTGACTTCGACAAATATAAGAACGAAGCGGGTGAAGTCATCTATCGCAAGCTAGAACAAGAGCAAGAGCCAGATGATGACGACGACGACGGCGGCAAGTCGGATGACGGCGACAAAGACGGCAAGTCGGATGACGGCGACAAAGACGGCAAGTCAGACGGTGACGGTGACGGTGACGGCAAGTCGGATGACGGCGATGGAGATGGCGACGGCAAGTCGGATGACGACGGTGACGGCAAGTCAGACGGTGACGGTGACGGCAAGTCAGACGGTGACGGTGACGGTGACGGCAAGTCAGACGGTGACGGCAAGTCAGACGGTGACGGCAAACCATCTGACAAGAAGCAGCCCAGTTCGGCTGGCGAGTTCGAACGTCCAGTCAACCAGCAGAAGGCGCGCGAAGTCTCCGACCGCTGGCGTGAGATCCTCAGCAGCACCATTCAGACAGCGCGGCTTCGCGGCACTGGCGGTGGTGACTTCCTACAGAAGCTAGCCGAAGTGATGGAGCCGCCCATCACACTCCGCGAAGTGCTTGAGAAGTTCGTATGTGAAGCTACTATGTCAGATGACTCCACCCGCCCAGACAAAACTTACATGGCGAACAACGACATGTTCGTCACTGGCATGGAGAGCGAGCGTCACGGCACGATAGTCTTCGTGAAGGATACCAGCGGGTCGATAACCGATTCGATCCTCAAGCAAGTCTGCGCCGTGATTCAGGATTCCTGTGACACGCTTCGGGCATCCCGTCTCGTAGTCATGGACGTTGACGACAGAGTCTGCGACGTCCAAGAGTATGCACCGAACGAAGAGATACCACTCACTGCCAAAGGCAGAGGCGGCACTGACTTCTGTCCCGCATTCGACTGGGTAGAGGAGAACGCACCAGATGCGCGTGTCATCATCTACTTGACAGATGGGTGGGGTTCATTCCCAGACGAGCCTTCCATACCCACTGTCTGGATCTCATGGGATCGGCCAGAGTCCAGCTATCCGTTCGGTCAAGTCCTCAAGTTGGACGACGCACTGAACACCTCTATCTAACAAACCAACAGGGGGAGCGCATCTGATAACGCTCAATCTCACTGTCATATATATGACAACCAACTGAAATACAAAACAAACATATGAAAACTATAGACGTAATCAAACAAGCCAACGAAAACTCACCGCTCAAAGCGAAGTCCTCAATCCTCAGATGGGAGCCAGCTTCCCGCTCCCTACTGTTAAGACGTGACGGGCGGTGGCATCCCGTCGTTAGCCTATTCGACGGAGTCCTCATTCAGTATATCCAAGCTGGAAATTCGGATGGTCTTAGTAGGTACGCCGATAGGAATGCGTTCAACGCCTTTGTAGATCAACAAGCGCGACCGCGCCTCCATCTCCTCATCCCACCACAACTACCGTATAGTGTAGAAGAGCGCACTCCGAGCTGCGTCGCGATGCTGCGCGGTATTATGGATAGCGTAGCTCCGAAGGTTGGCAGCAATCTATATTGGCAATGGGCGTTCCAATACATGCTCGTCTCCTACTGCGCCACAGTAAGATCCGCTGCTACATCATTGGAATCGAAGCTTAACTCAATCATAACCGCACCCGCTTACTCGCAGCTTAGTTCAGCTCTGGCAGCATTGTCTGACACAGTATGTCGCGGCCGTGTCCTGAACTACGCCGAACATTGCCGCGCAGTTACATCGATTATGGATACGCTTAGGCAGAGTTTTTACAGTGCCAGCTCGATGCTCGGCGCGGCATACTCTGATGAGGATGGCCTTAGATACAATCATCCAGTTATTAAAGCGAAGCTGGTGACTGTAGATGTGGCAGGCAACTGGGGGGTTAGTGATCGCGATCACAGATACGACTTGTCTATCCGCGTAGAGAACCCCGCAAAGCTTATGGATCACTGGCCAGATCTTGTCAGTGTCTTAGCATCTGTCGGAATTGAAGAGCCGACACCTTACGGCCTTACCTTCTCTCAAGATAACCTCGCGGCGATTGCGTCGCTCATCGACGTGGCCAAGCTCGACTATGCGGAACCGCAGAAGTGGCGGGACGCCGCGACTGGTGTCACCGCCCGCGAATCAACTCCGGTATCCGCAATGGAGTTCGCATAACAATCTACCAAACAACAATATGAAAATGAAACATAAAGCACCGCTAATCAATACTGGAAACTACAAGACCCGCAAGGGTGAAGCCATCGGCTACAAGACTATCGGACTGCATCTCGCGCCCGCTAACCTCAGTGGCTACAACGTGTGCATCAAAGCCAGTGCTGGCTGTAAGGCAGCCTGTCTCAACACGGCAGGCCGTGGCGCTATGTCGTCCGTTCAGTCAGCGCGCATCGCCAAGACCCGCCTGTTCGTAGAGGATCAGCCGCAGTTCATGGCCCGCATGCACGCTGACATGCTCACTGCAATCAAAGCTGCGCGTCGTGCTGGCATGCTTCCAGTAGCCCGCTTGAATCTCACAAGCGATCTGTCATGGGAGTCTATCCGCATCTGGAAAGATACTGGTGACAAGGCGACACTGATCTCCACCTTAAGTGACGTGCAGTTCTATGACTACACCGCTGATGCTTCGCGCATGATGCGGTGGCTTGCTGGTGACATGCCACCCAACTACCACCTCACGTTCTCCCGCAAAGAGACCACGCCCGACCTATTGGTGGACTCCATTGTCAAGTCTGGTGGCAATGTAGCCGTCGTCTTTGACAAGCTGCCGACCACATGGCGCGGACATAAAGTTATTGACGGCGACGAAAATGATCTTAGATTCTTAGATCCAGTCGGCGTTATCGTCGGCTTGAAAACCAAAGGCAAAGCGAAGACTGATGATTCAGGATTCGTGATTCATTCAACGAACAGACAACAAACAACATGAAATACAAACTACGCTACTACTTAGGAAAGGTCTTCAAGTTTCTTGGCTTCTGCCGCGATTGCAGGGCGGCCTTATACTTCACAAAATACGGTCAGGGCGTGTGCCCTAGATGCTCAAAGAGATACTGAACACCGATCAACTAACAAACAACATGAAAATAATACTACAAACTACCGACTCTGAATCTAAATACGCACGCTCCGCAGAGGTGCGTGTCGGGTACGACGATCTCAACATACACGAGGTGTGGGAGGACTTGATTGTTCCTGCGCTTCTAGCATACGGGTTCGCACGAGAATCAATCGACAAGATTAACGGATAACGGATAACGAATAACGAATAACGAATAACGAATAAAGAATAGATTATGAACACACCAACCAACTCCGAGGCGTTGCCTCTCACGAATTGTTCGGCTCTTGTTGTCCACTGCGTTAGTAGTCTGTCGCACGATGTGTATATCGGCAGACCATCAAAATGGGGGAACCCGTTTGAGATCGGGAAAGACGGCAACAGAGAAGCAGTAATACAGAAATACCGTGAATGGGTAGTGACCCAACCTGATCTTATGGCTGCTCTGCCTGAGTTGCGCGGGAAGGTGCTGGGATGCTGGTGCGCTCCTAAATCGTGTCACGGCGACGTGCTTGCCTCTCTCGCCAACCACCAACACGACGTAACCGATGAGATCGTGGATGCCGTAGAAAACGATGTCGGGCTGGAATCTTGCAACGCCGTAACGCCGACCGACTTCGGGATGTAATTCTGAACAACCAAAAACCATGACAACACCAAATGATCCTAAAGGCGCAATCGGCGCTACGAAAACATAACCAGTAGATATCAACTATAAAGCAAACAAACATTATGCAAACAGACAGTCCCACATCAATAACACTAGACATCAACGGAAATGATGTATCCATCAAATCCAAACAGGAAGGCGGTCGCTGGGCAGTGATCGCTTTCACCCCATCCTGCTCTTTGCGCAGCAACAAGACGCACCGACCCCACCTACTTGACATGTTCTGTGAGGCCGTATTAGCGGGCTGTGACTCGGATAGCGATGGAGACTTGGACATGATTCGGAAAGGCGTACTTATGATAACGCCAAACATAACAAGTGGGCAGTGAAGCCGGACTTGTATTCGGACGATCCCAAGTTCCATGAACTGATCGCCCATGAGTTGTTCCACGTGGTCTCTGCAAGATACAGGATACCTTATCATGTTCTCGATTCCAAGAAGAGATCGCGTGGCGCTGTCGCATGCCGCGACGTTGCTTATCAAACCGCTGTGTCGCTGTTCCTATTAGATCTCAAGCAGGCCGCGCGAGCCTTCGGAGTTAGTCCAGCCACTATCTTAACGAGCACACAGCGCACGTTGGACAACTGGAATCCCGACGCATCTAGTAAGGTGCTTGTTGAAGTGTTCAAGGCGGTCGTCTTGAAGCTGGGATTAAAAGAGTGAGCAGTTTAGAGTGGGCAGTTTATTTAGTGTCGAACTTAATAAACTGCTCCTCCTTATTAAACTCGTCGTTTAAGATCTTCAACCTACGGTAGCCCTCGTCGCCAAGGTTATTGACAACCCTTTCGGCGAGTTCTTTATTGATGACTGGTCGCTCGGTATATCCGTTAAATATCAGATTAATATTTTTCGGCCCATAACCCTTCTCCTTCAGAATGCTCGCTGCTTCATTGATGGACAGGTCGCCGTGTTTGCTAGTGACGAGTCCTCTGGTAGTCTTGAATACATCTCGACTAATCTCAATCTTATTGGCTGTATGTTCGCGGGCTAGCTCTTTAATTTCTTCATCGGATATCGGACGCTTACTTCTGAGAATATTCAAACTCGCTCTATTGGCTCTCAGCTCGGTGCTCGCGTTGGCAACCAGCTTCGTATACTGCGCTACCGTATCTACTGGGAAAGATCTAACGGGCGAACCCTCACCTATTACTATTGAAAGCGCCGAATACTGGTCGTCTATTACGGGCGCTTGAGTCGCTTTATACGCATCAATCGCTTTCTCAAGAATGCGTGGGTTGTAAGATTTATCAAGAACATATGCGATTCCTTTCCCAAGTATCCCTAAACCGTCCTTCTCACCGTAGATTTTCTGACCTGTTTTAGAGTCTCTATTGTAACTAGCATCAAAAATAGCGCCAGCAAGTATCTGTTGATCTCCGTATGTGCCCCAAATAGAACTTAATACGGCCATAGCAGCGCCGGATATGTCGCCGCGCCGCGCTTTCTCAAGCCCGCGCAGTATCGGATCGACCCCCAATGCGAATGGATTGACGAATGTTAGATCCACAGATCGTAATTTACCACCCAATGTGAAGTAAAGGATCGAGTTGTCCTGCATGAAAGACGGGAGGGCGCGCCGCCGCACTTCCTCTTCTTCATCTCCGATATCAAAAATCTGTTGGGCTATTGCACCAAGCCCACCTGAAATAAGTGTTAGCACCGCAGTCATACCAATCATTCGTTTTGCACCGCGTGCGGCCATTACTGGGTTGCCAGACTTCATCTCAGCAACGCCTTCTTTGTATGTGTTCCATATGATTCGGGGCACTTCAATTTTGAATCTTAGGAACGGAGATACCAAAACTCCAGGCCCTCTAACAAATTCTTTTACGATGGGCGGTGCTTCTGAGTAGCTCTGAGCAGTCGCAAGAACCTTTCGAGCAGCTTCTCGCTTCATCTCATAATCACTTAGGCGGCTATAGTAACTATCGTTTCCAGCATCGATGTCTGCTTGTCTCGCTCTTTCAAGAGTAGCAAGCTCATGCTTGAAATAAGCTATTTTGTAGAAGCCGTCAACGGCGCCAGATAATGCTTGAAGTCTAGACATGAGCGGGCCTACTGCTTTAGATCCTGCATCTTTAATGGCCTTCAACTTGTCTGCGATATCTTTCATATCGTTCTCCATCTTACCGACAGAAATCTTTCCGCTGAGTATATCCTTCAGGAGACCTGTCGTTATCTCGTTGTTTAGAATGCCGAAGGCGGCAAGCTCAGCTTGTAGCTCATTGATAGCGTTCGGGTCTTTACGGAGGTTGAGGAGGTTTCCAACCAATCCCAACTCTTTGCCCATATCAAATACGTTGATAAAGCCTTGTGACGGGCCGAAGAATATCATGTTGCTAACAATGTTACGTAAGTAGAATCCAACAGAGAATAATGTTTTTGCTCCGAGCGATAGGCCCGTCAGTGTTGAAGCCAGCCATTGCATGTTCTCGATGGCCCTCTTTGCCTTCGTCTTATTCTCACTATCAAACTGAGGTGCATAGGCGTTACGCATGCCGTCAATCAGTTCTTTAGGTCCGTAGTAATGGTATGTGGGGTCATACTGGCCATCAAGATCTTTGGGTATTGTATCTTCGGCGTCTCCAATAAAGGCGCGACCCGTTCTAAGGTTAACGAAGTCGCCCGCAATAAAGGCTGGGTCGTTGCGCATTTTCTCATTTAACTCATCCCGCGTCATGAGGAACCCGACCATTTCCTTCTTACCATCCAAATTAACCTGCTCTACCATTGAACCAATAGAGATCAGGTTGTTGTAGAACGATTGGCGCGAAGCCATCGATGTTACAACGGCGAAGGTTCGGAACATGTTGTTGATCGCCTCCTCTGGTTTGTCGTATTCTCCAAGTAGTTCGCGGACGGCTGGATCTAAGTTACCTTTGTTCTTAAGGTTATCGATCAGCGACTTGGTCACGCCGCCTTCCAGTGGCCTGCGCTTACGATAATCCTTCTCATAGGATCTTAGGAACTGAGCCATGAAGTTTGCTACCGCCGATGGATCTTCATCTACTTGGTCTTCAGCCTTTTGCTTAGCTTCCTCCTTTGTAAGCTCCTTCTTGGTTTTGGTAGAGTCTTTGTCAGCGTCTATCTTGGATTTCTTTTTAAGAGTCGATGCGAGTTTGGCGACGTAACGCGCGCGGAAATACGGCGTGGCGTTGTTGCGGATCTCAACGAATTTTTCATCACTCGATGTGAGAACTTTGTCTATGTAACCCTCTTCGTTGAATGCTCTGTAAGCGCGTGTCAGATAGATTCCCATGTTCGAATCGAACTTGATCTGCATACTCTCTGAAAGAGCGTATGTGTCCTTTAGCTTTCTGGAGAACCCGTCGATCACCGAGCGGAACTCGGTTATAGTGTCGGCTAGTTCCGGATAGTCTTCGCGGATACGGCCCAGAGCAGCACTCTGCTTGCGTCGGACTTCCTCACGGGCGACATCGCGCAAAGCTTCGATTTGGTCCTTAACCATTCTCTTTCGCATCTCAGATGTTGCTTCTACAGAAATATATTTTGGGTCGAGTGTTCCTTCTTTGACCCTTCTCTTGCGTTCTTTCAAGGCTGACAGATAGGACTGCGATAGTCTGAGTCTGGTCTCTTTATCAACCGTAAGCAGCTCGGTGCTTCCCGCTGCATCTGCAAGATCGTTCGGATCTACCGCTCCATCCGTTTCGTCGAGCAGCCTAGCCAGCTTCGACATGTAATTCTTAGCGATAGCCTCTACGGCATTCTCAAAAAATATCTGCTGCTTCTTCAAGCGGGTTACACGCGGATCAAGCTCGCCTTTGAACAAGCTTACTATGCCTGAGAACCCTTTGTAGTTCCCTTTTACATACTGTGAAACTGGCAGATCGATGGAATCAATCACGCTCTGGAAGCGGTTAGCTACTTCTTCATCTGTCGTTTCATCTGTGATATCCACGCTAGTCGCAGCGAACTGGCGGCGAAGAACTTCAAAGCCAGCCAGTGGCGTACGTGGGTCGAACGCATTATGGCCGTCAACCGAATAAGAACCAGCATGCAGGTAGCGCAACTCATTCGACATGAGGTGAATAATCGCTGCGAGTTCTGGGTTGTTCTTGTTGAGATTGTAACGAGCGTATGTCCGTCTGAATACTCCACGGAGGTAGCGCAACGCGATCTGCATCAGGTTCGGGCTGCCCTCAAAGAAAGCGATGTCCTCCTCTGTGGTGGAGCCGCGAGCGACCCGTTGATGATACATGCGCAGATACTCGCCTATCATCTGGCGTTTGACGTCCGCCGCGTCCGGCCCGCGAATGCCATCCTTCAAAGAAGCGCGGAGTTCAGGGTCGGATGT
>Ga0181362_1000170_pt1 | contig 12483 bp, 14 predicted proteins | sample Su13NDMM110SN_FD_130095 | JGI IMG/M metagenome (GOLD analysis project Ga0181362, IMG submission 130095) | Freshwater viral communities from Lake Michigan, USA - Su13.ND.MM110.S.N | ecosystem: Environmental > Aquatic > Freshwater > Lake | place: USA: Michigan | collected 2013-07-16 | reverse complement strand
CAAGGTTACTGGTGGAACCGCGCTGACGGCGAACGCCGCTCGCTCGTTGACGCTCAATGGAACCGCAGCCAATCTGGTTGTGGCCGCTGGTGATCGCCTGCGTATCCGCGCAGCCGTAACTGGTACGCTTGCCAATACGGTGACGTTCCCGGTTTACAACCTAACTTTTAGCGTTGCATAACGTGAAGAAAAATGTGTCTTTATCTGTTGGGCGCGGCGAGAAGTTGCCGGTCAGCAAGGGTGCAGGGTTGACTGAGAAGGGGCGCGAGAAGTACAACGCAGCCACCGGAAGCAACTTGAAAGCGCCTGCGCCCAATCCCAAGACCAAAGCAGATGAGGGTCGCAAGGCGTCATTTTGCGCCCGCATGGGTGGCGTAGCGGCTAAAGCCGAGAACGCCGAACGCGCCAAGGCGGCGCTTAAACGATGGAAGTGCTAATCATGCATAAGAAGCCTGGACTTTACGCAAACATCAACGCCAAGCAAGAACGCATTAAGGCTGGCTCCGGCGAGAAGATGCGCCCTGTGGGCGCAAAAGGCGCGCCTACTGCCAAGGACTTCAAAGACTCGGCCAAGACGGCCAAGAAAAAGTAAATGGCATACAACGGCGATGTAAAAGCCGCTGGCGCAGTAGCCAGCGGGGACGGCAAGAAGGAAACTCTTGACGTAATGCGTAGCCGTTTCACTATGGCTGTCTCGGCCTACGGTGAGTCGCGCGAAGATGAGTTGGACGATCTGCGGTTCCTCGCAGCGTCCCCAGACAATCAATGGCAATGGCCCGCTGACGTTTTGGCAACTCGCGGCTCAATGCAGGGGCAGACGATCAACGCACGCCCGTGCCTGACGATCAACAAACTGCCGCAACACGTTAAGCAAGTCACCAACGACCAGCGCCAGAACCGGCCATCAGGCAAGGTCATCCCTGCGGATGACAAAGCCGACGTTGAGGTTGCCGAAATCTATGAAGGCATCGTGCGGCACATCGAGTACATCTCGGATGCCGACGTAGCCTACGACACCGCCTGCGACAACCAAGTCACCTACGGCGAAGGGTACATCCGTTTGGCAACGGAGTATTGCCGCGACGACAGTTTCGACCAAGACATCCGCATTTGCCGGATTCGGAACTCTTTTTCGGTCTACATGGATCCAACGATTGAAGACCCGTGCGGCGCAGACGCTGAGTGGTGCTTCATCACAGAAGACATGACTTGCGAGGAGTACGAGCGCCAGTTTCCCGGCGCGCAGCCTGTTTCAACGCTGATGTCTCGCGGAATTGGCGATCAGTCGATGTCGCAATGGATTAGCGAGAACACAGTTCGCATTGCTGAGTACTTCCACGTTGAGCATAAGAAGCAGACGTTGAACCTGTACCAAGGCAACATCTCTGTTTTTGAGAATTCGCCAGAAGATCGCCAAATGAAGATGATGGGCATGGCCCCCATCAAGTCTCGGCAGGCCGATCGCAAGGTCATCAAGTGGTGCAAGACCAATGGCTTCGAGATGCTCGAAGAACAAGTGTGGCCTGGCAAGTGTATTCCGGTCATTCGCGTGGTTGGCAACGAATTTGAGGTTGATGGGCGTCTGTATGTGAGCGGATTGGTCAGAAATGCCAAGGACGCACAGCGGATGTACAACTATTGGGTCAGCCAAGAGGCAGAAATGCTTGCTTTGGCCCCAAAAGCGCCGTTTATTGGCTACGGCGGGCAGTTTGAGGGGTACGAAACCCAATGGAAGACCGCAAATACGACAAATTGGCCGTATTTAGAGGTAAATCCCGACGTAACTGACGGCCAAGGCGCTACTTTGCCGCTTCCGCAGCGTGCCCAGCCGCCTATGGCGTCGTCTGGACTGTTGCAGGCCAAGGCAGGCGCGTCAGACGACATTAAATCGACCACCGGCCAGTACGATTCGAGCCTTGGAGCCACCAGCAACGAGCGTTCGGGCAAGGCTATTCTGGCTCGGGAGCGGCAGGGAGATACCGGGACGTACCACTTTGTTGACAATCTGGCGCGGGCTATTCGGTACGTCACTCGGCAAGTTATCGACCTGATTCCCAAGATTTACGACACAGAACGCATCGCCCGCATCATCGGGGTAGACGGCGAAACTGGAATGGCAAAGATCAACCCGAATCAGCCAGAACCTGTCAAGCGAATCGTCGATGAAAACGGCATTGTGATCGAGAAAATCTACAACCCCGGCGTCGGAACATACGACGTTTGCGTAACCACCGGCCCATCGTACATGACTAAGCGTCAGGAGTCGATGGAGGCTATGAGCCAACTGTTGCAGGGCAACCCGCAACTGTGGGCCGTTGCAGGCGACTTGTTCATCAAGAACATGGATTGGCCAGGCGCGCAAGAGATGGCGAAACGGTTTGCCAAGACCATTGATCCAAAACTGTTGTCTGACGCTGATGATGATCCGGCACTTGCCGCCGCCCAGCAGCAGATCGAGGCAATGCAGCAGGAAATGGAGCAAATGAACAATGCTCTGATGAGTGTGCAGGACAGCATGGACGCCAAGACCATCAAGGTCAAGGAGTTTGAGGCGACAGTCAAAGCGTTTGACGCCGAAACAAAGCGCCTTGCGATGGTGCAGGCATCCATGTCGCCAGACCAGATTCAAGACATCGTGCTGGGCACAATCCACGGCATGATTACGTCAGGCGACCTGATTAACGAGATGCCTGGGCAGGACGAAGACATAGCCGCTGAGATGCCAATGGAAGACATGGAGCAGCAGATGCCTATGGAAGACATGGAGCAGATGCCTATGGAACAAGAAATGCCGCCAGAGCAGATGGAGATGCCGCAATGAACGCCTGTCAGTTCGTTGGCCTGCTGTTTCTTAGCCGAGATGTAGCGCACAGCGTACACCTCAACACCCGCTCGTTCAGCAAGCATATGGCGCTGAACACGTTCTACGATGAAATCATTGACCTAGCCGACTCGTTTGCAGAAGCGTACTCCGGCAGGCACGGCTTGCTTGGGCAGATTTGTGTTCCGGCCAACAAAAAAACCGCGAACATTATAGATTTTCTGCAAAGCCAACTCGATGAGATAGAAAAAAAGCGGTACGAAGTCTGCGACAAATCAGACACCGCAATCCAAAACATCATCGATGAGATCGTTGCTTTGTACCTGTCCACCCTGTACAAACTGAGGTTCTTGGCATGACCATCGCACTCAACACCACGCTGCGCAATGACCGCGCTGATGAAATTACCGCCTTTACCGGCGCAAGCGCCAAACTGCGGTTTTACACCGCCGCCTACGCTACACAATTGGCTGAGTGCATTTGCGATGCAACTGCGTTTGCTCCCGCCGCCTCCGGTGGAATTCTTACGTTGAACGCGATCTCTCCGGGGGTGGCTACTGGCGTGGGGACTGCTGCTGCTGCCCGCATCTACAAGTCAGACGGCACAACGCTGGTCATCAACGGTTTGACGGTTGGAATTACCGCCAGCAACATCAACATTACCAACACCACGTTTGGCATCGGCGACACGGTTACCGTGACATCTGCCACCATCACCGAGGGCAATGCGTAATTGGCACTTGGCACTCCAGTAGCAGGCGCAACGTTTTATAGAGCGGGCGGCACTTTTGTTCAGCCTGTGTACCCTACGGGGATACTGTCAACAGACGTTGTTTTGCTGTTTCTCGGCCAAAAGCCAAGCACGGCTAACGGCGGCACGGCCACCACGCCAACGGGTTGGACGTTGCAAGATGAGTTACTTGCGGCAGGCGGTTATGGGGCCACGTTAGGTGCAGATGAAGGCAACACAAACCTGCGGGTGTATTCGTGGGACACGCCGGTCACCGGACAAACCGGCGTTCAACAAGTTTCGATTGGCGGCAACAACGTCACTTGGGCGTTTATCGTTCGCATCCCAACGGGCGGCGGCGCTCTTAGTTATGGATCGGCAGTCGGCCAGCAAGACACGACGCCAACGTCGCCAATGTCGATTGCGCTGACCAACGGCGCAACGGCAACAGATTTTGCAACGGGGGACATGGCTATTTGGGCAATGTGCATCCCGACAGCCGTTACCACGCCCGCACAGTTTTCAGCACAAGCGGTTACGGCCACGAGCGCGGTGTTTGCCACAGCCGTTGAAATTAACGAACCAGACAGCACGGGAGGCAACGACATTGGCGGCTACAGCGCCTATGCTGTTGTTAACAGCGGTTCTAGTACAACAGCCCCAATAGTTGTCACCGACGTCGCAGGCACGCTTACCAACGTTCGCGGCCCCGTGGTGTTGCTGCGTGTTAGAGAAGCGGCTGCAATTACTGGCACAATTGATTTTTTGCTGGATGACATCAATGTCGTTATGATAGCGACTAACACGCCAGCGCCACCAATCACCGGGTTTCTTGAAACGCTCATCGTTTTGAGAACATTTACAGATAGAAAGAGGTGTTAAATGTCGATCAATCTTAAAGCAATCACAAGTGTTCTTGGCTATCAGCAGATCACCACATTGACCGCCGCTACGGCCCTTACCGTGCCGATTCGTGATGTAAACGGTTTGTCTTGCCAGCCAGCCATTGCCATCATCACCCCCGAAACACAGGGGGTGCGCTGGCGTGACGATGGTGTAGCGCCTACCTCCTCAGTCGGTATGCCGTTGGCGGCAGGCGTGACGTTGCAGTATGATGGCGACATTACAAAGATTCGCTTTATCGAGCAGTCTGCCAGCGCCAAGTTGAACATCACCTACTACGCATGACATCATGAACATCAGCAACGATACTCCCGGCACAGACTATCTGACGTATTTTACGACGCAGATGCCCAAGGATTTGGCGGCTATGGCTGCGCTGCGTGACGAACTTGCCGTTCGCCAAGGCGCGTTGTCGGCGGCTGAAGACACAGTCAAACTAAAGGCGCAAGCCGCTGCTGCGCTGGAGTCGGCTACCGCTGAAGCGGCTGCGATGAGGGCTGAAGCAAAGGTGTATGTGCAGGAAGCCAAGGCTCAAAAAGCCGCTGCTGACAAGCGCGAGACAGACCTTAACGCCCGCGACGACAAGATGGTGGAAATGTTTGCCGCCCGTGAAAAAGCGTTGAGCGTCAAGGAAGTGCAAGTGCAGTCGCAGATGAACGCCTTGGATGCCAAGGACGCTCGATTGTTTGCTGACCAAGCACAACTGGAATCCGATCGCGTTGCGCTAGACGCCCGTGTGAAAGCGTTCCAAGACAAAGTTGCATCGATTAACGTGTAACCGTACTGGTGAGGTTCACCAGGGAATCCATAGGATTCACTCATGTCAGAAGAAGTTGTCCCAGAAGTAGTAGTAGCGGAGACACCCGCGCCGGAACAGGTTGCCACGGCAGCGCCTGAGACTGAAGTAGACACGCCGGAAGTCAAGACCTTCTCACAAGAAGAACTTGATGCCGCAATTGGCAAACGCCTTGCGAGAGAACAGAGGAAGTGGGAAAGAGAACGCCAGCAGGCCGCGCCGGTTATTCCGGCTGAAGTGCCCTCTGTGGATCAGTATGAAACGGTTGAAGAATATGCCGAGGCATTGGCAGAACGCAAAGCCGCAGAATTGGTTCAAAAGCGGGCGCTGCAACAGCAGCAGGCTGAAATTCTTGAAACCTATCACGACAAAGAGGAAGAGGCGCGGAACAAGTACGATGACTTTGAACAAGTCGCGTACAACCCTAACCTCCGAATCACAGACGCGATGGCGCAGACGATTCAAGCATCAGACAACGGGCCTGATGTAGCGTATTTTTTGGGTTCAAACCCAAAGGAAGCAGATCGTATTTCCCGTTTGTCTCCGCTTTTGCAAGCGCGAGAGATTGGCAAATTGGAAGCAAAACTTGCTTCTGACCCGCCTGTCAAGAAGGTTTCGAGCGCGCCAGCCCCAATCACCCCCATCAGGGGTGGCAAGGTGAACGCACCCGCCGTGTACGACACGACCGATCCCCGGTCAATCAAGTCGATGAGTACGTCTGAATGGATTGCTGCGGAACGTCTGCGGCAGATCAAGAAGATGGAAGCATCAAACAAGTTCCGCTAACTTCTAAGGAAATTTCTCCATGAGTAATTCGATTCTTACAATCGACATGATCACGCGCAAGTCGCTTGAGATTCTCGAAAACAACCTTGTCCTGACCCGTAACGTCAACCGCCAGTACGACGACTCGTTTGCCGTTGAAGGCGCGAAGATCGGTTCGACCCTGCGTATCCGTTTGCCTGACCGCGCGCTGGTAACGGACGGTGCTGCCCTGCAAGTGCAGGACGACAACGAGCAGTTCACCACCCTGACCGTTGCTTCGCAGAAGCACATCGGTGTCAACTTCACCTCTGCTGAATTGACCATGCAGTTGGATGACTTTGCAGAACGTGTTCTGAAACCTCGTATTTCGCAGTTGGCATCGTCCATTGACGCTGACGTTGCGAACTCCTACAAGTCAATCTATTCGGCTGTTGGAACCCCAGGCACGACCCCCGGCACTTCGCTGGTTATGCTGCAAGCCCAGCAAAAACTCAACGAGTTTGCTGCGCCGATGAACGAGCGTTTCTTGACTTGCAACCCTGCCGCTAACGCTGCTCTGGTCGAAGGCATGAAGGGTTTCTTCAACCCAACGTCTACCATCAGCAAGCAGTTTGCTTCCGGCATGATGGGCACGGGCGTTCTGGGCTACGACGAAGTCAATATGTCGCAGTCGATTCTGAACCACACCACCGGCACTCGCACCGCGACCCCAGCCACGCTGACCATCAGCGGCACGACCAGCACCCAAGGCGCTACCACCGTGTCCATCGCGGGCGACACCGGCTCGGCTACGTTCAAGCAGGGCGACATCTTTACCATTGCCAACGTGTTCTCGGTCAACCCACAGACCCGTCAATCGACCGGATCGCTTCAGCAGTTCGTTGTGACCGCTGACGCTACCGCATCGAGCGGCACTTGGGCCTCGATCAGCATCTCGCCTGCGCTCTACACTTCGTCGAACGCGCTGGCTAATGTTGACGCCTTCCCGCAGAACGGCGCTGCCGTGACCGTGCTGGGCGCTGCTTCTACGCAGTACGCGCAGAACTTGGTCTATCAGAAGAACGCTATCACGTTCGCCACCGCCGACCTGTTGTTGCCACAGGGCGTGGACATGGCTTCGCGCCAAGTCCATAACGGTATTTCGATGCGTATTGTTCGCCAGTACGACATCAACAACGACCGGATGCCTTGCCGTATTGACGTTTTGTATGGCTTTAACGTCATCCGCGCACCTATGGCTGTGCGGATGTGGGGCTAAATTGAGTGGGGCTACAGCCCCACTTTTCTAACTTATTCTGAGGAAAATATCATGGCAATTGCTTCAATTGGCGGTGGGTATCAATTCACCGACGGCAACTTTGAAATCGTTATGGGCGTTCAAGCCGCACCACAAACGGCTACTGCAACCGCAACCCTGACTGTCCCGCAAATCACGGGCGGCATCTTGGTTGGCAATCCTTCAACCTCCGCAGCAAGTTACACCTTGCCAACGGCTACGTTGATCGATGCTACCTTTACCAACGGCAAGATCGACAGCACGTTTGATCTGACCATCATCAACTTGGGCACTTCGACCGGCCTGATCACGGTGGTGGTTGGTACGGGCATCACCGCTGTTGGCAACTTGGTTGTGCCTATCACCGGCAGCGCGGCTGGCGTGAGTGGTGCTGCCGAATTCCGCTTCCGCAAGACCGGAACTGCGGCTTACACGGTGTACCGCATCGCCTAATGAACGGGGGGCCACGGCCCCCCTTTCTTACCTATGGTCATCTATTTGCGTCATGAACAGCACGGCACGAAGGTTGCTATATGCGAGGCCGAGGCTGTTGCGGATGAAGAAAACGGTTGGGTGCGATACACTCCGGGGGAGGTAACACCCCCACCCGTGAACCGTCTTAGAAGGCGAAAACAATGACGACTGCTGCGGATCAGATCAACGGCGCGCTTCGTCTGATCGGCCAACTGGCCGAGGGTGAGATCGCCTCAGTAGAGACATACCAAGACGCCTTGAACGCCTTGAATCAGATGATTGATTCATGGAACACAGAACGCCTGACGGTGTTCACAACGATAGACCAAGTGCTGTCTTGGCCCAACAATGCCATCAGCAGGACTCTTGGGCCGACCGGCGATCTGGTGGGTGAGCGACCTGTACTGATAGACGATTCGACGTATTTCAAAGACCCGTCTAGCGGCATCAGTTTTGGCATCAAACTGATCAACCAGCAGCAATACAACGGCATCGCCGTGAAGACGGTGACCAGCACCTATCCGCAAGTCATGTTCGTCAACATGACCTACCCCAACATTCAGATGACCGTTTACCCCGTTCCGACCAAGACGTTGGAATGGCACTTCATCTCGGTTCAACAACTGACCCAGCCTGCGCTGCTGTCTACTACGCTGTCGTTCCCGCCAGGCTACTTGCGGTGTTTCAAGTACAACCTAGCGGTCGAGATTGCGGCTGAGTTTGGCATCGAACCGCCGCCTACTGTGTCGCGGATTGCCATGTCCAGCAAGCGCAATCTCAAGCGCATCAACAACCCTGACGACATCATGAGCCTGCCGTACAGCATCGTGGCGACTCGCCAGCGGTTCAACATCTTTGCTGGGAATTACTGATGAAGTCGCCGATCTTAGGCGGCTCATATGTAGCGCGGTCAACCAATGCGGCCGACGCGCGGCTGGTAAACCTATACCCCGAGGCTACGCCACAAGGCGGCAAAGAGGCCGCATTTCTGACGCGCTGTCCTGGCCTGCGCCTGCTGGGCACGGTTGGGTCTGGCCCGATTCGCGGGATGTGGACGTTTGGCGAATACGTTTACGTTGTGTCTGGTTTGGAACTCTACCGGATGAGCGCGAACTACAACAATTCGCTGCTCGGAGCCGTGACCGGCACAGGGCCGGTGTCCATGAGCGACAACGGCACGCAACTGTTCGTTGCCTGCAATGGCCCAGGCTTTGTCTACAGTTCCAGCACAGGCGTTTTTGGGGCCATCAACGACCCTGATTTTGCGGGCGCTGTCAGCGTCGGGTTCATCGACGGGTACTTTGTTTTTACCCAGCCAAACAGCCAAGTGTTCTGGGTGACTACCATCTACGGGACGGGCATTGATCCATTGGACTTTGCCAGCGCGGAAGGATCACCTGACGGTCTTGTGAGCATGATCGTAGATCACCGCGAGGTCTGGCTTTTCGGAACCAACAGCGTTGAGGTCTGGTACAACGCAGGCAACACCGACTTCCCGCTGGCGCGTATTCAAGGCGCGTTCAACGAGATCGGCTGCGTTGCCCCTTACTCTGTTGCCAAGTTGGACAACGGCGTTTTCTGGCTGGGGTCTGACGCCCGAGGTAACGGCATCGTCTACCGCTCTCGCGGCTATACCGGCCTGCGTGTCTCGACCAACGCCATTGAGTTTGCGATCCAGAACTATGCGGTCATCTCGGATGCGGTGGCCTACACCTACCAGCAAGAAGGCCACCTGTTTTACGTCCTGACGTTCCCGTCAGCGGATGCAACTTGGGTGTACGACGCATCGACCGACCTGTGGCATGAACGTGCTGGCTGGGGGCCGAATGGCTTTATGCGCCATCGCTCCAATTGCCAAGTGAACTACAACAACGAAATCATCGTTGGCGATTACGAAAACAGCAACATCTACGCGCTTGACCTTAACGAGTACACCGACAACGGCGAGATTCAGAAGTGGCTGCGCTCATGGCGGGCTATCCCTACCGGCCAGAACGATCTGAAGCGCACGGCCCAACACTCGCTGCAACTGGACATGGAAGTCGGCGCGTTCAACACGTTGACTGAACAGGTAGCAACAAACGAAACGGCTGAATTAGATATTACGCTTGCCGGGATCGTTGTCAGTATGTCTGCTTTGTACGATGGCGACATTCTGTACGCGCCGTTCAACAGCACAACGACAACAACAGACATAATTTCGCCGCCTCTTGTCCCTGTTGTTACCACTCCGGCAAACACTACGTTGACGTTTGACGCGACTAAGGGAACTTACAACACGCTGAACAACCCCGGCGCGTTCCCGACTGCTGTATACGGCCCATTTTCAATATCAAAAATAAGCCCCGCCAACTATCCAATAGATTCTTTGTTTATCTCTGCGTATATTAACTTGACAGGGATCACCAACGGGTCTGTTTCGGCTACTACCGTATCAGAATTTTTGTCGTTTATTTACTCAGGAAACGCCAGCAACACAAACGAATTTACTTTTGGTGTATATGTAGAACTCAGCACGCTGTACATCCGCACCCGCGCTCAATGCGTGCCTCTTGCCAGCAATGTGTCCAGAGATGCGCCGGGGCCAACTTCAGGCGTTCATTTTTACTCTTTTGAGTGGACACCAAGTGGCGGCGCAATTTTCCGGTTGGATGATCAGATCGTTCGCTACTCAGAGGGTGCGACCCGCCCAACTACCGACTACCCCGCCAAACTATATGTTCAAGGCCCGTCATACGGCGGGGCGTCACCAGGCGGCATATACGAAGCCACAATCAGCAACGTGCTAATTAGCCGCAGAGATTTTGCTCCCACCTATTCGTTTACAACAGTATATGATAATTTAACTTACACAAACTTTGGTCAAACTATATCTATGGAGGTGACTGCGTTTACTCCGTTTGCCAGCATAGGTAGTCAGACATCAATTGATCTTGCAGGCAAGGTGTATTGCGAGTTTGAAGTTACAGGTGTTGCAAGCATAGTTGGAATGGTTAATAGTTTTGGCGTTATTAAACAAGACCCAGATTTGATATTTAACGTAAGCCACGGTACAGGCGCTTTTATTTACGCAAGAGCAGATAATGCAACCGGATGCAGTTTTGCTGGTGACGCCGGAATGTTTGTTGAGGCTGTAGAAGACCCGGATGTTGCGTACAGGTTCTATCCCGGCGACCGCATTGGCCTTGCGTTTGACACGGCAACCAAAGAACTGTGGGTCAGCATCAACGGCGTATACGTCAGCGGTGACCCTAGCATTGGCAGTTTCCCGTCGGCAACGCTTACCGTTACGGGGCCGTTCCGTTTTGCCCAAACGTGCTTCTCATGCAACGCACCCAACGGAACGTACTCTTACACCATGTACCCTAAAGCATCTTTGATGCTGGACGCACCCCCATCAGGCTTTACTCGATACGACCCATCATGACCGCAACCGTAACCCGCGCCCCTTTAGTGCTGCTCCGCTGGTCTGATGACGGCGGGCACACTTGGTCAAATTACCATGAGAAGTCTTGCGGCAAGATTGGCGAGACAGGCACTCGTGTGATCTGGCGCAGGCTGGGTATGACGGTCAAACTGCGCGACCGTGTCTACGAGGTCAGCGGCACAGACGCCGTAAAGATTGCCATCATGGGCGCAGAGATCATCGGATCGCCGACAAATGGTTAACCAGACCCAGATTCCATCCGCGCGCGTTCCCCTCACAGAAGGGGAGAACAACCTTATGTCGCGTGAGTGGTTTCGGTACTTCAACAACATCAACACCCTAGCCGGTGGCGGGACAGGCTTGATCCCCGTCAGCAGCGGTGGCACAGGGCTGTCCACGATCCCGGCCAACGGCCAACTGCTGATCGGTAACGGCACAGGCTACACGCTCAACACTTTGAGCGCCGGAACGAACATCGCCGTCGCCAACGGCGCAGGCAACATCAGCGTGTCGTTCTCTGGCATCCTTGCCCCTAGCCAAGGCGGCACAGGTACTTCAACCATACCGCCGTTAGGCTCGGTTTTGATTGGCAACGGTACGAATTACACGGTCGGCACGGTTACCGCTGGCCCAGGCATCAACGTCAACAGCAGCGGCGCGGCGATCACGGTTTCGTTGGCTGGCGGCGTTGCTCCACCTGTGCAAGACGGGCAAGACTTTGAGGAGGCCAATTTCTTTGGGATTGGCCCAACTCAGCCCGCCGGTTTAACCACCCAGATTCAGTTCAATAACGCCGGAGCGTTTGGGGCAAGTAGTAACTTTACCTACGACACAGGCACAAACACCTTCACCGTTGGCCCTGCTGGGGCGACAACAACGATTGAAACGCTTGCACCTACTGGCGCTACTGTTGCGGGAAATTTGCGTTTTCTTGGCAAAAACGCCAGCGCAACTAATGGCGCGGGGGGCAGAATATCTTACGTTGGTGGAAACGCACTTGGTACTGGCACGGGCGGGGGGCATAGTTTTTCTTGTGGTACTGGAAGGATTGGTGGGGGAATAACTTTTATTTCTGCCAACGGAACCTTTGACGGTGGCGTCATGTCGTTTAATTCCGGCGCTGGAAATGCTGGAGGAACGGGCGGCAATTTCCAATTAAACGCTGGTTTAGGAAGTAGTACCGCTAGCGGGGGAAGTTTTGAAATGAACGCTGGTAATGCCGCTTCTTCTGGTTTTGGCGGAAGTTTTGTCATGACCTCCGGTTTTTCGTTGGGCGGCGCGGCAGGCGATT
>Ga0181362_1000169_pt1 | contig 12491 bp, 13 predicted proteins | sample Su13NDMM110SN_FD_130095 | JGI IMG/M metagenome (GOLD analysis project Ga0181362, IMG submission 130095) | Freshwater viral communities from Lake Michigan, USA - Su13.ND.MM110.S.N | ecosystem: Environmental > Aquatic > Freshwater > Lake | place: USA: Michigan | collected 2013-07-16 | reverse complement strand
GTTACCGTTCTTGTCAACTACCCACCAGTGATAGATTTGACCATCAAAACCTCGGTGCATGTGCATTGCCTTGGGACCAAAAATTTTATACAAACAACCGGCTGCGGTATGGCAATGACCAAAGGTTGGATTGCGAGAGTTGCGTTCTCGCCATTTCTTAGCAATTAAATCTGGTGTAAGATTCTTGCGAATCAACTCAGATACCACTTTTAAATTTTCATCATTAAATTCTAACATGAAGTCATTGTAACATAAAATAGGAATAAAGCAAGCTTTTTAGGACATTAACACCATCATTGCCACATTAAGGGCTTGACATGTGATACTATGGCGGTGTTGATGTTTCAGATAAGTTAATGTAGGTACTTCCTAAGGTCCTGTAATTCTTCCAGTTCTTCTTGATCTTCTTCGTAATCGCCTTCTTCATCATCAGAGCTAACACTCATTTCTCCTTCATAGGCATCCATATCATTCTGTATATCTATAAGTGTGTTATTGTAATGACCGATGATTTTTTCTTTTGGCTGAAAAACGGATAAAATATCTTGTGCATAAAGTTTAGCAGAAACATTTTCAACCAGCTCCATTGGCAACCAAGGAGTTATCAACATAACCGCTTTTCCTGTCGGTAGTCTTTTAAATAATAGGTACATAGGGTTTGTTAATAGTACCGTACCATCGCCTTCATTTTCACGATAATCAGCAATAATATCTTCACCACTTTGTAATCTAACTATTTTTATATTATCCATTCTTAATCTCTATGTTGTATAGTTTATAGCTAAACTTTTCTTCATCATATATTTTCAATCTTTCAATAAGATGTTTTAATGTATAATTTGTATGTTTACCAATTCTGAAGTCATCAGATATATCAAACAAAACTGCTTCTTCTTTATCATCACCTAATCTAAGTCCTCTACCAATTGATTGTAAGTTACGAATTTTAGATTTAGATGGGCTTGCAAAAATAATGTTATGTAAGTTACGGATATTTATACCTGTAGAAAAAGTACCGTATGAAGCCACAATAATAGCATCTTTTTCTTTCTCAGTAATAGAACGAACTGACTCTCTAACTTCAACATCAGTACCACCATAAACAAAAAATACATGTCTATTTTTGCAGCTTTGATTAATTAGATTATGTAAATATCTACCGTGTTTTTCAAATTGAAAAAGAATTAATGTGTTACCTTTCAATGATAAAGTTAAATTTTTAATGAATTCATTTCTAGCAACATTCATAATTATATATTCTTTTTCCTCGTTGTAGTCCCAATCTTTAGATTGTTTACATACAATTTCTGGATATTTAAGAACAAGACACTTTATTTTGAAAGAAGCGGCCTGTTTATTTTCAATCATTTTGGATGTTGTTGTTGCTTGATACACTGGTCCAAATAAACCTTCTAGTACAAGGCGATGAGTTTGTGTACCATCCAAGGTGCCTGTACAACCAATACGGTACTTTGTGTTTGTTGTGCCTGCCATAATTGTAGTAAGCGACTTAGCTTTAAATTGGTGAGCCTCATCACCAAATACAAAATCAAACTGTTCAAAATACTCAGCTGAATTTTTATAGATAGATTGCCATGTAGTGATAGTTAGAAACTTATCGGTGACTTTATCTTTACCTGCATACTGTCTATGACAGTATTTCTCCGAATCATAACCATATGCCTGAAAATCTGTATACATCTGTTCAACCAAACTTGTGGTTGGCACAATCAATAGACCTTTTTTTTGAGTTTGTTGAATATACCTCAACATCAAATATATGATTAAAGATTTACCTGATGCGGTAGGCGAAAGAAGTAGAATTCTTTTATTACGGATTGCATGAACAAAAGATTTTAATTGATAATCTCTAATTTCATGAGGTAAATTTAAAGATTTAATAAATTCTTCAGCTTCAACCAATGAGTAGTTTTCATTAGAGGTAATTTCAGAATCAATATCAATTGCATAACTTCTTTCTTCACAAAATTTTTCTATGTAATTTACCAAACCATGATAGATATGGTTTGTTTGGATATTAAACAGTCTTATTTTTCCATCCCAATATCTTGCCTTAAATGCAGGAGTAAATTGATATCCTGGAACATAAAAGCAAAAGTAATCAGAAAGTTCTTGAGCTATATTTCTTTCACAATGTACACGAATGAAAGCTTCATTTATTTTTTCTAATCTAATATCACTCATCAAATGCCTTGAATAAACCTTTCCCAAGCAATAAAATCTCTCAACTGGAAAGTCCTACTATTTAATTCTTTAAGAATACTTTGACATATTTCAACAACTTCTTCATACATAATTTTATTGGCCAAAGCCTTATTTAAATCTTCATCACTATCAAAGTATGTATTAATCTCCGATTTCAATACAAATGGAAATGGTTCCCATCCATAATGTTTAAGTTGATCGTTATCTAATTTTCCTGTATAATATTCCCACTTAATTTTTTTGATTTTATTATACTTGAATTCAAATTCTTTGGCCAATAGGCGATGCTTAGAAAGTATAGTTAAATACTTGCTGTGTAATTGTGGTATATTGATTAGTTCTTTGCCTGGTTCTGTTCTATCAATAACAGAATCTTTTGCCCACATATCCAATAATTCATCAGTTTTGTTCATTATAAAGCCTCCTAACAGGAGTATACACTATTTAAAATAGTTTGTCAACATCAAAGTAGGCATATCTGAATGTAGCATCGGCAGTAATTATGCTTTCAGGCGTATCACTTGTTGATACTATAAATGTGGAAAGTGTTGTTGGAAAAGCATCATAGAATTTAAACTTATATATCGGGTTATTAGCCGATGATAAAATAGTTAATGATGCATCAGAAAATTGAGGGAAGACATTAGCACGAGCATTAGCAACTTTATTCAATTGACCCAATCTTGCATATTCTTCAAACCTTTCAGGAAAAGTCATTGCTCGGATCCAATCATGTATTTCAAGCCATGCTTTTAATTCTTCATCTACAAGAAAAGTAATATTAAAAACATCATAAATTGCTTTCTCACCCGGAGAATACAAGTCAACAAATGGTGTGGATCTTTGAATCTCGGATAATGAAATACCCGGCACACTAACCGACTGTACAAAATATTGTACATTAGGAAGCCTTCCAAAATTTAATTGGAATTTATTTGGGTGTAGAAAATTTGGATTAGTTGGATTTGTGTATACTGTAGTCATATGTATATTTATAAGATAAAAAAAGAGGAACATTTCTGTTCCTCTTTTAAACTAGTCCTTTTTAATAATTATTATAGGACTAAACAACTTACATTAAATTGTTGATACGAAATGCTCGGTAGTAGTTGTTTGACTGAGCTGTTAAAGCACCAGCGCCAACAGATGTACCTTCTGCAAATGGGTTAGCAACCAGACCGTAACGAGTCTTGAAGCCAATCTTTGGTTGGAAAGTACCTGTATCAACTGCACGAACCATCTGGAGAGGAACATATGGGCAGTAGAACAGACCAGCATCGTATGCATTGGTACCTTTGTAACCAACAACTGCAAATTCGGCAGTAGCTGATGTAGCAAAGTATGGATCAATGTAAACCTTAACACGACCAAACAATGTACCAGCAAATGTATTGCCAGTATCGTCAACTGTCAAGTTAACTTGCGACTGGAGTGCCGAGTTATAGTCCAACAAACCAGCCATCGCAAATGCAGATGCAACATCCGAAGATACGATGAGGATATTACCTTTGCCACGACGAGTTGTCTTAGCAATGGTATTGGCTTCACGCTCAATCTGGAATGCCAAACCTTTGATTTTTTCAACCATCCAACGACCGTTTGAATCGGTGTCAAGGTCAAATGCACCAGCAGTTGTTGTACCAACTTGTGCGCCCAATTTAGCTGTTTGATAAATTGTACGAACGACTTCACGGTTGATTTCAGCAAGAATTTCTGTTGACAAGATATTTGCCAATTCTGTTTCTGCATCCAAACCATGAACTGCTTTCAAGTCTTGTGCCAATTCAAGTGAGTATTCTGCCTTCAAAGCACGAGTCTTTGCAGTAACAGTAACTTTCTCAATTGAGAATGCCATTTCTTGGAATGTATTACCAGCAGCGCCGTCGCCAAGAGCTTCAGCCGAGCCAGTTGTCATAGCACCGATTGGAGCAGCGTTACTAGTAAACATTGCAGTTGGCAAAGAACCGCCAGCAGCAAGAGCTACTTGAGCGCCACCACCGTTTGCACCAGCAAAACCTGTATTAGCTTCGTTAAAGAAAGCTTCTGTACCAGTTCTTGCGTTGTCATACTTAGTACGCATTGCGAAAATCAATCCTGTAGGACCTGTCATTGGCTGAACGCCGCAAATGTCATACGCAATTAGATTTGGCAACGAACGGCGAACCAAACTGATAAGAATTGGATCAAAACCAGCAACTGGAGCAGCTGCGCTACCACCAAAACCACCTGTACCAGCAAAGTTTGTGGGTGGGCCTTCTTGCAACATTTGTCCTGATTTTTGCATTTCTTGAGCTTGATTCTCAAGAATAACAGCAGTTACAGCACGCTTATATGGGTCTGTAATCTTTGACATTTCTGGATGATCCAGAACGCCAGCCCATTTTGTTTGTAGTTCTTCTGAAAGATACATTGTTAATACTCCTTGGGATTAAATTTTATTAGTTTTTGAAATAGCATTCATAACGGCAGCTACATAAGGATCAGCAGAAACCTGCTTATTCTCTGTACCGTCTGTTACTTCTTCGTGGAGTTGATTCACATTGGCTTTTTTAACGCCTGATGGAAAATAGTTCTCACGGATGGTTTCAAGTTTTTCTTTGTATTCATCTTCTGAGGTGAATGCAACACTCTCTGCGAGCGATTTAATTTTTTCAACTTGAGTTTCTGTAAGACCATTACACACTTCACGAGTCAATTCTGTTTTGTAGGACTCAATTAACGCTTTGTTCAATTGAACAGCACGATCAATTTCTTCGTTGAGTTGGCTTTCAAGTTCTTCAACCTTACTTGCTAATTCTTCAACAACATCTACCTTTTCAGCAGGAACATCAATGTAATGTTCTGCAAAGAGATTACGGAGACCGGCAATAAATTCTTCTGTCATTTCTGAACGGAGACCGGATTCAATAGCAATTTGATTTTCTTCCATCCATTGTTCAACAACATATGAAAGATAGTCAACCACTTTTTCTGTTAGGTCTTGCTTGATTGATTCAACAGCTTCTTCAAGCATGCCAGCATAACGGGATTCTGTTTCTTCTTCAATTTGTGTTACACGGTCCATGACACGAGCTTCAAAAATTGTGGAAACTTTGAATTTGAATTCTTCAGAAATGGTATCATCATCTGAAAAAAGAGCGTCAACATCTTCTTTCATTTTCTTTTTCATTTCAGCTTTCTTCATTTCCATATCATGCATTTTTTCAGCAAGAACTTCTTCTTCCGAAGATTCTTCTGTTTCTTCCATTTTAGCGGAAGCTGCAGATGGTTTTGTTGTAGGTGCCACGGCTGTTTTAGCAGATTTAGATGTAGCTAGTTTAGCTGAATCATCATCTGATTTATAATTTTCAGGTGTTGGTCCACCCAAATTTTCAACTTCAGCGGCTAATTTCTCTGGAGGCATTGCTGGTGACGAACTCTTGCTTCCTGCAAGAATTTCTGCGGCTGCCTCAAATAGTTTGTTTGATGCCATTAGGAATCTCCTTATGATTTCTTATTTATAAAATTAAAGTTTTCGTAAATAGTTTTCAAACAGGTTAAGTGCAACCCGTTCAATGTCTTTGCGAGAGGCTTTTTGTATCTGTTTTTTTGCATGGTCAAAATCAACTTCCACAAAACGACCTTCAACAAAAAGCCACTCTTTATTTTCCATAATTCCATTAACAAAAGCTCCTGGTGCCGAAGGATCGGCAACAATATCAGCAGCTGTTGCTAAACGGAAATCGTCTTGCACTAAATTATATCCCTCTTTGGTTTGAACTAAAGAACCCATTCCTCTTGAAGATACTCCAACATTTACTCCAGAATCAATAAAGTTTTTGACTATTTGACCATAAGGAGTTTCTAAAATTAATGCTTTACCTATATAACATTCATTATTATCTTCAAGCGAAACGATTTTATGTGACACCCTTTCTAAGTTAATAGAGGGTGTATCAGGATGACCAAGTTCACCCAAAGCACGATTTGTTTTAATATATTCTTCATTATAGCGACTAACTTCTTTGCTTAATGTTTCTTTACCATACATTCTATTATTTTTGTTTGGTTTATCATAAACTAAAAAAGGACCGGTGATATACAGGTTCTTTTTACCATTCTCAGAGGCTTCAGTAATGTACTGAACCTGTTCAATTGTTTCTGTAATTAATTTCATATTGCTTGCCCTGTATATGGATCCACACTATATGTGGCTGTTTTTGAAACTTCCATAACAAGAGAACCACCAGACGCTATTGTAATAACAATATTTGAACCGTTATTATTTGCGATTGCATACCCAAACTCATCAAATCGCATTTCGCCTGTATTGTGTAAAGACAATGCCGTATTACCATTACGAACAATAGAAATACTACCGTTGGTTGACCAAGTTACTCTTTTGATATTAGCTGCGGTAACAGTTTCAATTGTTGGGTTAGCTCGCAAGTCATTGAGAGAAATAGTGGTTGTTCCAGCATCCGCAACACGAATGACTGACGGAGCTTTTAATGAATTGATAATTTCAGATTGAAATGCCATTTTACTTTATCCCCATGGATGTTCGGCGTCTTAAAGACATTTTTCTTTTGAGTAATGTTCTACGCAATTTGGATCTACCTTTTGTCTTCCAGTACCGTTTTAATTTTCTCGCCTTCTGTATTCTTTGAACAGCAGGTATACGAACAACTTTATTACCTGATATTCTAAATCCTTTTATAGCAGACTTTCGTATATTTCTTTGAACAATAATACGGCCTTTTTTATTTCTACGAATTCTTCTGCGAATCTTTTTAATTCTTCCAATCTTTATTATATTAGTAGAAGCTTCTTCAATAAGTTCATCCGACTCTATGTATATATTACTGCCAATAAACTCAGCTTCTTCTTGTAACTTTTCTTCAAAATGTTCGTTTAAACGATTAAAAATTAATTCTCTAGCTTCAATTAATCTATTTGTACTGATTAACTCTATGAGGTTCATTTTTCAATCTTTAAGGCAAATTCAATAGCTTTATTTAATTCTTCTGTTGAACCTTCAATCATCGCAATAAACTTAGTTTTATTTGTTTCATTTAAACCTTGATACACATCCATCAACATTTGTATATTACTAGCAGTAACATCACTAACAGTTCCATCATCATGTTGTATCTGTGTTGTAAATTCTTCTGCCTGAATTGGAGTTTTAGCTAATGATTCTGAACTATAAGGCACAGAAAAATAACGATTCAATCTTTCGTTATAATACAAAGCAACTCTTGTACCCTCAGGATACATACGAACAGCTTTACGGCGAAGAACTAAAACAAATGGCAAAGGTTGAGAATCAACAGCTTCTTTATACACTTTCTTTGATGTATTTTTATCTTGTTCTTCATCGTCACCAACCTCAGGTGCCATAGTACCAACTTGTGGTGCAGTATCTCCAACTTTAATCCTGTGTGCTCTAACTTTTTGGCCAGCGGCACCTAACTTATAATCGGATGTATCTATTACTTTTTCTTCTAATTCTTCTCTTACTGCACGGCGAGCCTGGAGATTAATATTTTTATTATTAGATACTAAATCTACCATCTTATTAAAAAGATTCTGTATGATCATTCTATCAGCAGGACTAAAGTTTGGCTTTTCGTCTTGCATTCTATCTAATATTTTATGAATCCTCTGCATCTGTGCTTTATTGGCCAGACCAGCACGAACTAAAACATCAAACTTAGAATAGTCTGATTTTTCTTCTTCAAAAATAGATTTAAAATTCAATAATGACTTCATTTATTATTTTTTAGCTTTTGTGTCTTTTAGATGTTGAGCGTGTGAAAATCTTATATCAGCAATAGATTCTTCCGCATCTCTATTGCCTGCTGATCCATCACCAGAAGCATCATGGTGTGAACCATATCTCATTCCGGTACGGTGTTTATATGCTTCAATATGACCAATCTTTTCACCTTTATGGTGAACATCTTGATTATATCCACCTTGTTTATTTTTAACTTTTGCACCAAGAGTAATACCTGTCATTGTACCCTCATCCAGTTCTTCCACTTCTTCTTCTACTTTGGATTCACCAAACAATGTTGATGCTAGTTCTTGTTTACGAGTATCTAACGATTCAAAAGCATGAGCAGACAATAAATTTGCCAATGTTTCTTTTGCTTCAGCTGATTGTCCTGCAGCTAATTGATCAATAAATGTTGATGTTGTCATAATATCTCCTATTATACCTTATTTAGTCTTATTGAAAGCATATTTATTTACCGCATTATCTAATTGTGGTGTTAACGACTCCTGGCCGCTACTTTCCTGAGTGTTATCTTCGGGCTGAATTTGGGCATTTCCTTCTTGTCCTGCTTGGGCTTGGCCATTTTCTGGTGTAGCAAGTTCTCCTTCTTCTTCAATTTCTTTCTCCATTAAATCAATTTCTTCTTCTGTCATACGAAGAACATTTTTACGAACCCAAGCAGCAGAATAATAACGACCAATATAGGGATCAATTAAACTAGCCGTACTGATACGCTCACGCAAAATCTCTGCATCTCGCATCTCGGTAAAGTTGTTGTCTTGTTTAAAATCATAATAAATTGATTCTTTAAATTCTTCCCATTCTTCAACAGTACATATACCTTTAAGTGACAGCTGTACTCTAAGAGCATCATCAAAAAGGCGAGAGAATTTATTACGCAACCTAGTAATATATTTACTAAACTTAACTTCATCACGGGTAATTTCTGTGGTACGGCCAATTCCAATCATTCCACCACCTTGTGGATCTAATCTTGAAATTGGAACATTTAATGAATTTAGTAGTTTCTTTTGGAAATATAATACATCTTCCATTTGACCTAAGTTTTGACCAGCAGGGAGTGTGGTAATTTCAGTACCTTTACCACCTTCACGGCGAGGCAACCAAAAATCTTCAAGCATTGACATATGCTTTCGCTCATCACGAAGCTCACCAGTATTAGCATCATAAACTAATTTATTACGATACTGTATCATAATTGACCGCATGTATTGTTCAGCCTTACCTTTTGGTAAGTTACCTACATCAATATAAAATATACGGCGTTCTGGTGCTCTTGATATTCTGTAAATAACAACAGCATCTTCAATCATTCTTAATTGATTGAGTGGCTTAATAGCTTTATGCAAATATGAAATAACAAAGGTGTTCTTTGCATCCATTAAACCTGAGTTAACATTTAATATAGACTCAGGTGCAATTCTTAAACCTTGATTTACATTAGATGTAAATGTTTGTGTTGTGGTGCCTTGATCATTGTAAACATAATATTCAGCAATTGATTTAACAATTTGAGCTCCAGTTTTTGAATCTCTTTCTTTTTTAATTTCACGCACTTTACGAATCTTGCGTGGATCAACATATCTTAATTCTTGTATGCCATCTCTAGGATTATTATCATTTACAATAACATGGTAATAAATTCTACCGTCAATGTACCAACGCCTAAACAAATCATCAGCTAAGTTTGAAAAGTTTAACATCTTTTGGATGTTTTTAAATTCTTCAAGTATTTTCTTTTTAATGGATTCTGGTTGTTTCAGTTTATCCATATTAATATCAACAACAGTACCATCATTAGCATGAGTAATTGCTTCGTTAATGATTTCATCAACTGCCATGCTACATTCAGGATGATTTGACATTTCACGATATCTGGTAATTAATTCTAGTTCATTACGAACAGAACCTTCCAGATCCACATATGTGCCATAATGGGCATTTTGTGTGATAGTAACTGCGCCATCATCAAGCGCTTCGGTAGGAATAGCAAAAGAAGCTTGTTCAGGTTTTTCAATCTGAACAATATCTTTTTTCCCGAGAGTAAACCCGAATAGATTTATAGCCATTAGATATTCATCCTATATTTAAAAAACGGTAGAGGCCGAAGCCTCTACTATTTAAACCACACCAGTTTCAACTGCTTCCCACCATTGATAAGATAGAGTTACGACAAATTCTTCAATTTGATCATTTGCACTCCAGTCAACATCAATAGCCGACACATCAGTTGGAAATACACCTAAAAATTTATAAGTTTTTAAAATGTCACCATTTTTACCATATTGAATAACTTCCGAATCAACAGAGTAACTACTAGGTGTTTGTCCTAATGGATCACGAATGTTCAAACGGTGACTATTAATACCGTTCATCCAACGCTCAAAAGCATTACGAACAACGAAATCTTCATCGTTAATAACAGTAATTGACCAATCTGCAAATGTTCTATTACCAGCAAATTTTAATTCACGGCCAAAATACTGTACAGGCACAACACCAATTGTTGAACCAGGTAGTTGTGCTGCTCTACACATAAAAGTTAACTTTTGTTGTGCATCTCCCGGAGCTGAAAAACCAGGAAAAGGCATGCTACACTCAAATAAATTTGGGCGAGCGCCATCTCCTGTCATCTGAGAGCGGAATTGATTTATACTAAATGCCATTTGTTTTCTCCTATCTCTCTATTTATTAGAATTTGCCAACGATTTCATCAAAACTGACACCAGTTCTGACTGCAACAAAGTTCAACAGAATGAAATTAACTGAGCGTGTTGGCTTAATGTAGATATCACCAACAAATTCATTGCGATCAATAATGACAGGAGTGTTATTTGTAGTATCACATACAACACGGAAGTCAGTAAGACCACGGCGACCTTGAACATCACGCAAGAAAGGTTCAACCAGATTAACAAATTGAGCACGGGTGAATTGATCATTGAATTCAAAAATTGTGGTGCGAGCTGCACGAGCAATAGTCTTTTCAAGGACAATAAACAAACGGCGGACATTAATACGATCAAATGCTGATGGACGACTCAAGAGAGTTTTATCGCCAAAAAGAATTGTACCCTCGCCTTGGAATGTAACAACAGGATTAATACCCAGAACATACATGTTATCACGCTCTGTTTTTGTTGGATTCCATGCTAGTTTAATGACATTTTTAATAACGCCACGATTTAAACCGCCAGGTGAGAACCAAGGATCACGCTCAAGATCGGTACGAGCACAAACACCAGCAACATCGGCATTCAATGGCAAATAACGATACAGGTCGTTATACTTGTCATATTGATATTTGTAACCACAATCCAAAACAGCATATGACGAACTTGTTAATCCTGAACGGAATGAAATAACAGCTGCTGATTCTGCGGCCGCATTATTAACAACAGATGCTTTTGGTGGTGATAAAAACACCATACAATCTTTGCGAGATTCAACCAGTGATATTAAGCTTGCAGCTACTGTTGCATTTCCTGGTCCTGAAATCAACAAAGAAACATCAACTGCATCAGCGTTTGCAAAATAATTATATGCAGCTAGAATTTCTGTATTACCAATTGTACCATCTGTACCACCAGCCATAGATGCTGAGAACGGTGCATTAATATTGGTATATGTTTTAGATACAGAATTTGTTCCCCAATTTGAAGAACCTGGTTGATGATTTAACCACCAAATATATCGTGATTTATTATTAATAACTGTTTTATAGAAGTTAGATGATCCATCATTTGTTAAGGCATCAGATGCTTTTGATACGAAGGCATATTTTTCTAGGACAGTATTTGCAACTCCTGAAAAAGTACCATCTTCATCTATAACAATAACATGCAATTCATCGCCGCTACCATTATTATCTGACACATAATCAGATGTTCCTGGTGCAACACCAAACTGGTCAGCATATTGCCATTTGCGTAAGATTGCTGTACCTACAACAACTGTTCCTACAGCAGTAGCTGTAACAATTGCTGTTGCGTTAACAGAGGCAACACGAATATAGCTAGAACCACCATCAACAGAAACCAAATCTCCTGCAACCAAATTAGCAGCAGCATTTGCACTACCGTTAACATTGATTACTGTGGCACCAGAGGTGACAGCATTTGCTCTTAGTGAATCGGTACTTGTTAAGTTAGCAGAAAATGCTTGCGTACTTGGACAAATAGAAATTCTTAATGTATTACCAGCATCGCCAGGACAACGAGCACCAAATGGGCCAAGAGATGTGTTAGCTGAAGCTTCCCAATTAGAATCATAATCATCTTCATTTTTAATAAGAGCTCCAACACCGTTTGCAGTAGCGTTGAAGGTTGATGTAGTATTTGCAGCACGAACAACTTTTAAATTACTTGCATATGCGAGAAAGTTTGCAGCTGAGAACCAGTATTCATAATTTGTACTGTTTGGTTTACCAAATCCATCAACAAGGCGAACCTCATCTGATATGGTAACGACTTCACTAACT
>Ga0181362_1000165_pt1 | contig 12532 bp, 17 predicted proteins | sample Su13NDMM110SN_FD_130095 | JGI IMG/M metagenome (GOLD analysis project Ga0181362, IMG submission 130095) | Freshwater viral communities from Lake Michigan, USA - Su13.ND.MM110.S.N | ecosystem: Environmental > Aquatic > Freshwater > Lake | place: USA: Michigan | collected 2013-07-16 | reverse complement strand
TGCAGGAAGAATTGTTCGCCTTGAATATCATCCACAAGCATTGAGTGCGGGTGATGTTCTGAGTAAGGCATCTGAAAGACCTCCAACTGGGGAGGAAAAGGACCAGGCTTTTCCTAACTATTTTGATATGAGTTGGTTTACTCTACAAGATTAGAGTTCAAAAAGGCTTGAGCATCTGCAGCCTGAGATGATGCAGCACCCATTCTGGCTTCTTGGCTATCTAATTTTTGCTTAATACTGTTGTACTCATCTTCGAGGGTTGTAATCCGTTCTGCGGCCTTTGTTGCTTTATCATCAACTTCTTCTATCGTCATGTGTTCTAACTTGCGATGAAAGATAAATACCAGAGAAGCTGTTAGAACAAATAAAGCACACAAATATACTTCTTTCATCTTTATTAAATGCCTCAGTTTTCTCTTGAAAACCTAAGAAGAACACAATATTCGTTTAGTCCCCAAGCTACAAATATTGGGAATATTGTTCCGCCGATTCCACCAGCGCGCCCTCGTCCGGGACCGGTAGTTTCATCATCTGATTATACAGCGCGTATACGAAATGTTGGAATAAGTTCTAATGCATTTGATGTTATTGCAGGCAATTCGGGAGGTTTACCAGACCCCGATGTTCAATTAGGTATTTTGTATAGTAATGGGTACCGTTACGACTATCTCGCCTTTAAGGGAACAGAAGTTGGTGGATGTCAGGTAGTAGTACCTGTTAAAACTGTATCTGTTCAAGTAACTGATGATGAGACTGGAGCAACATCATTACAGGATGTTACTGTTGATTCAAGTGTTATTATAACATCATATGTTGGAAATGCAGTATACCCTCAACTTCCTCCAAACAATACACCAACAAATAGTGTTCCTATGCCCGGAAAAGTCCCTGCTCAGTTTCCAAATAAAAACTGTTAGATAGGCAAATGAGCGCACAAGGATTAAACTCGACGTATCGTAACTCGAATGGAGCATATGGTTATATTCCAAGAACACCGAATGCTCCTCCGGGACTACCAGGCGTAGGAATACCAGCAGGTCCTTATGCTACTCACTTTGCATCAGACCACACCAAGAGACTGAAGGAAGCTGCTTTGTATCGGGAGTTTACCGCCGCCGATATAGCACCAGGAATCATAGGTCCTGCCGCCGTAACAACCGGTTCTACGACTCCTTACAACAATGCATTTATTGTTCCGGTTAACTATAGCATCGTCCAAAGCAATCAGAATAGAAAAACTTATCAGTTTGGTGCCATGACATGTAGTGGGTGTACTGGTGGGTTTCCGGATGCTCCTATTGGAGAAGAAGAAACCCCGCGTTAAGTATACATTGACCTCCATGATTCCGGCTCCTTTGTTCCGATTTCAGTCATCAATGTTTTGATAATTTTTTCATTCAACTGAAGTGGGAAATCTACTTTGATATAAAACTTATAGTCTTTCATAGTTTCCTCGTCTGCAATACGCAACATATTCAGACGAGTAATTATTGCTTCAGCTGTTCGCATTAGGGTTCGAACTCCTTCTTCTTTAGCAGAGTATTCTGTTACAATAAACTTTGCTGCATCATCGGATAGTTTAATTTCATCTTTTTGGAAGTTCAAGCGGTTAAGAAGGTCGGGCCAGACATACTCTTCTAGAATTGACTGCTTTTCCTTTGCAGTGTATCCGGCACAATGAATGACTTGCATTCTGTCGCGTAGAATTGGGTTGACAAGGCTGATGTCATTGAAAGAGAATACAAAGAGGCACTGAGACAGGTCAAAGTCAATTCCAGCAAAGTATCTGTCATGGAACTGAGTGTTCTGTGACCTATCAGTTAGGTGAATCAACATGCTTGCAATCTCTTCACCGTGAGGAGTTCCTGAAATCTTATCCAGCTCATCAAAGTACATAACCGGATTCATGCACTTGGCTTGCATTAGGGCATCAGTAACGCGGCCCCACATTGAGCCTTCATATGTGTATGAGTGACCAACAAATGCAGATACGTCAGATGCTCCACCAAGGGAGAAGAACTCAAATGGACGATGGAGCGCCTGTGCAATGCCATTCCGGGCAATGGATGTTTTACCAACACCCGCAGGTCCTTGTAAAGCAATTACATTGCCAATTGATTTAGGACTGGCAATCCACTGAGCGAGAACTTGCATAATTTGAGTCTTAGCATTTGCCATTCCGTATACTGCCTTATCAAGTGTAATTCTTGACTCTCTCATAAACTTTGAACACTTCTCTTTGCCATCTGAAATCTGAACTGGGAGAGGGACCTGCTTTCCGAATGGTATACGAAGGAATGCATCCATCCAGTTTTTGAGCTTGTACGATTCACCAGAATCGTCTTCAATTGCTGCTACCTTTTTAAGGACAGCTGTCTTTGTGTATTCAGAAACAGGTAGTGCAATGATTTGAAACTTTAGGGGGATTTCTGATTCTGCTCCAAAGTTCTTTAGCCGGGTCATGTGCTCGTTGAGTTCTCGCTTCTTCTCAAGAGTTAGACTCTTGAAATAGGCATTCTCCTTTGCTGTTAGTTTGATAGCAGGCTCGATAGTACCTTTCTTAGGACGTCTCTTTGGGGTCGGGCGAGGTTCTACTGTCATATTTTGAAGCAATACCTTGAGAAACTCCTGATAGTTTTCCCGGTCATCTTCATCGGGAACGTATGACGAGTCATCGCTATCTTCATCCTCCGGGGCAATCGTAGTATCTATTACCCAAACTACATCCTCGGATGCTTTGCGGTTACGTCTTTTCGTCTGACGACCATCATCGGTCAAATCAGCGCTACCTTTGCGTTCCTTTGCACTTTCACGTGTAGGTCTCTTTGGCATGTTGCTCTTATTGACAGCAAATAAAACAAAGTTTTTAATTCGTTTTCTATAAACAATATGGATGAAATTGAAGAAGCAGCAAAGATAGCTCAATCTCTTATTGATAAGAGAGCAGTTGAAAACCCAATCACAATCCGAACATTAGATATTGTTTATAATTTTATGAAGCAACATCGAGTCTTAGGCTATGGCGGGACGGCCTTGAACAACCTTCTTCCAAAAAGCAAACAATTCTATGACCCTAAGGTTGATGTCCCGGATTATGACTTCTATTCAGAGACCCCCCAAGAACATGCAAAGATGATAGCGGACATGTTAGCAAAGGCTGGTGTTTTGAACATTGAGGTAAAGCCGGGTCTTCACCTCGGAACATTTAAGGTTTTTGCTGACTATGTACCGGTTGCTGATATTAGTACGCTAAGTAAGCCAATCTTTGTGAAGCTATGGAATGATAGTATTGTGCGTGATGGTGTTCGGTATGTTCCTCCTAACTTCTTGCGTATGTCAGTCTATCTGGAGTTATCCCGTCCTATGGGAAATGTTGAGCGATGGTCTAAGGTGTACAAACGTATTCGGTTGCTGAATGAGGAGTTTCCTGTTATTTGTCCGACATCTGATGAGGCGGTGAATGAAGAGTATGCAACACCGGAGGTTCGTGAAAAGCTGGAGGATTTGATGTTGAAAAATGAGGTTGTCTTGCTAGGATTTAATGCAAGCACTATTCAGTCCGGAAAAGATGAGTGGAAGTTACCACTGGACTTGCTTGTTGAGCCAACTAATTTTGATAAGATTGTCAAGCAGTTGATTGGCATATTTGGTCGTGGATTTGCAAAGAAGCGTGAGTTTGAAGAGTATGGCGAACTATTACCGGCTCATGCTGACATTACGCACGGTGATAAGTTATTGGTTCGTGTATTCGAAACAATAGCATGTCACAGCTACCACAAGTTACCATCTGGATTGTTGGTAGCATCGATTCCTACATTGTTGAACTTCTTTTTTGCAATGTTGTATGCTGATAAGGAATTTATTGAGCACACGTCCCGGCAAAGACTGGTTTGTACAGCACACAAGTTGATGGAGATAGCAAATAATTCTTCAAAGAGACGGTTTAAGTTACTGACTCCGATTACATGTTTGGGTAAGCAATTAGAGATGACAGATTTAATGAGAAAAAAATCAGAGTTGTACACGGAGTTATCATCAAACAAGCAATCCTCTGCTTTTATGAAGTATTTCTTTTCGTATAGCCCTAAGAGATAGTCATGTTTGACATCATGTCTTCCATTTCAATATCCGGGTCTTCAGGTGTTTCGATTGGAGCACTTTGGAGAGCTTCATGACATTCTTCACAAACGACTAGGCCTAGTGGTTCGTAAAAGCATGCATCCTTCTCGTTGTAGATTTGCCAATCGCAGCAAGCACAGCAGTGTACCTCGTCCATGTTTGATGACATTTATTTGTATATAGTAAAATCCATTTCCAAAATGGAATTAGACGTAAGAAACGTAGTACAGTAATAAAATGCCGATTATCTTGATTTCAGCGGATAGTGAGAACAAGAATCTTGTGGAGTTTGATAAGATGGAGGAAGTGATTGTAGATATTATGATGGAATCTACTGACCCTCGTAGTAAGGCGATTGGTGACTTGCTATCGACAAAGATGTGTATTGTCAACCGTCTAGCAATTGACCGGTTAAATGAACGTCGAGAAGATGAGAGTGAATTTGATGCTCGACTTCGAATTCAAGCAGCAGTAAATGTAATTCGTCAAATGAATGTTCGCACTGGTATTATTATCAGTCATATATCAGCCTTTAATAGCTGGGATAAGGAAGCTATTAAAGATGAATGGGATGTTATTGGAATGAAGTAAAAATTGCCTTTCGGCGTATGTTACACAAACTTGCCGATGTGCTCTGCTAACCAGCAGGGGTCGCCGGCCGGGAGATTGTACTGAACACAAATGCGTCCAATTAGCTTTACGTTTTCACGGTGGAACCGTAAGGCACGTCGAGCCAGGGAAAGCTCTCTGAAGGCGAGCTCTCGTCTGCGATTCCCAAGTTCATCGTAGGGTTCATCTGAGCAGACATTGCTGTAGTTCTCCTCTGCATTCCAGACGTCGTCTATGAGTTTGAGGAGAGACATGGTAACCGGGTAAAAACTACTTTTTTGTAAGTTAAAAATACGTTTTGGTCTAAAGACCTTTATGCTTCAATGAGCGGGTCCAGCCAGACATCGCGCTCCTCTGCGGGAACATTGAGCTCCTCTAGGATGCGGCGGCCTGCTGCTACACGCTCTTCTGCGTTGTCGATGTCTATCAGCGGAGCAAGACGCTCGCCAATGACCTCATTTTTGGACTTGACGTCCACTATTAGCCCCTCCATGTAACCGGAGAGGATGTTGCACAGGCGGCTCAGGTTTCCCTGGGCGCACATGCCAATGTTGTCTCGCATCTCGGACGCAAGAATCTTTTTCAGGTCTGCTGCGTCGGGGGATGCCTTGATGTACTGCCACACCGAGTTGAGCACGCGCGCATAAATGCCGCGGCCAAGGTCGTATATGTCATCATCATGGCAGTATTTTGCCATCATTTGCCAGGCTGCCTGCTTGGACAGCCCGCACTCCAGGATAATCTCACCCGAAGTCTTCAGCGTCTCCGTCTCGTACTCGGGAGGAACTGGGATTTGGAGCACCTTTTGGACGGTCTCCTTGACCTTTTGCACGACCACAGCTGTGTGGACGTTCTGGCGGTCTTGTGCCAGCTGGGCTAGCGCGCCCCCACCCCCGCCACCTGCAGCCGCTTGTACGGGCTGGTGGTGGACGTGTGCTGCTACATGAGCATTGTGGCGTTGCTGCCACTGCTCATTGCGGATACGCCAGCGCTCATGGAGTGCTGCACGGCGCGCCTGTTCGGCTGCACGGCGGCGCTCAATGTATACGCGGTCTGCGTTGACTCCAGCATTCTCCTCGGTTTCCCGGTTGATGGTCTCCTCCAATGCATGGAGGTCTAGCTGGTATCGAATCTCCTCCTCGCGGATGGCTGCTGCGCGAGCGCGCGTTTGGCGCTCGTATTCTGCGTCCTGGACACCGTTAAGGATGTCCCGGAAGCGGTTATAAATCTCAATTGTCATGCGGGCATGGGTATTCTTCATCTCATCGCGGCGGATTTGGTTAGGACCAACCTTTTCAAGGGTTTTCTTGTGCGTTCCGCAACGGAGGTTCTGGCCTTCGCCAACTACCATCACATTGCAGCGCACGCCATCCTTCTTCACACCGACACAAAGAGACATTGTATTGTTTAGCAAGAAAATTCAGCAAATGGAAAAATCCGTTTTAGAGACTCTTCTTATTTTTTGCGGGCAGCTATAATTGCTAGCCGGGTTTCCCGCGCCTTCTTCAAGTATGCGCAGCGCATCTTATACCGCGACTGGTGGTCGAGTTTCTTTGCTAGCCGGGTTTCCCGTGCCTTCTTCATGTATGCGCAGCGCATCTTATACCGCGACTGGTGGTCGAGTTTCTTTGCTTTGGGTGCTGCCATTGGTTTTTTGGGGTTCAGTCGAAGCAGAGCCTCAATTACTTCCCACTCAATTGGAGAGGGCATGGTGGTAATCATTGTCTTCCTGTATTTGTCAATTCCATTTTTAACTCGTTTCTATCCCGACAAGTGTGAAGTTCCGGATTGCAAACTTATGTACCTTTGCAATCATTGAGAATCGCTCAAAATTATAGTTTCTTGGGAGCTTCAAAAAGATATATCGTGGCTTCCATGGTTGCTCAATAACATGATTGACAAACATATCAACCCGAACATCAGCAAGATATAGGTCAAGATTCTCCTTCTCTTTGTAGTCTGGCCCTCCCCATGGTGGGTCTATATATAAGACATCTGTATGCCAATTGTAGATTCTTGTTGAATCCCCAAAATGAAGCGTTACATTTTTTAGACCAAAGACATCTACATTATTTTTGAGCGCTTCGAAGTTTTCTTGGTTGTGTTCGATTGAGTCTACTGACTTGAAATGCAAACCAAACATGATTGTATCCCCGCCAACATTTCCGGTAAGGTCTGTGATATGTTTGTTGGTATTCCCAATCAGAGTTAGCATCTTTTGAACAATTCGTTTGCTATCTTGACGCCTTGTCATGCTGTATTCCCCTTCTTGGGTCATCATTAACTTTGTATAATCAACTCCTTCCTTCTCCGGAAACATTATATCTAACATGTATCTTGATTTAAAACCACCTGCTCTTTGCGGAAGTATAAGCTTCTTTTCAAGTTCTTTAATGGAAATTGCTTGGTTGTGCCAAGTCTTCATATAAAATTGTATTGTTCCCAAAAGTTGTTGTCTCCCGGCATTAGTTGTGTAATCATAAATCTTACCTTGCATGATAGATGTCTTAGGAACTTGTATTGGAAAATTGATAGGAACTCCTATTTTTTCCAAGAGTAATAAATCTGTATAGCCAGATGGTCTTGCTCTGCTCACTAATCTAGCAACAGCTGCATTCAACGAAATAAACTTCATTCCTTTCCAATAGAAATGAAATGCCGGATTAAAGATTGTTTCTTCCATGCTTTGAGCGCCATACAGTCTAGGATAGTCGATGTTAAACCACTGAGTTTTATAGTCTAACTTGCTATCTTCTTGTGAGTAACTTATTCCGTTCCAGGTTGTTGTTTGGATACCTTCCTCTTGAATGTTGTTTAATGCAGAAGAGTTGGTTGTATTCCATACAATAACGTCCATATCGGATGCAACAGTTGTTCCTAAAATTTCTAGAACACTTCCGCTGAAGATTAAAATTTTATACCGGTCTTTTGGCGATAGTTTATTGAGCATTTCCCATGCTTTTGGGAACTTGCTTTCTTTTGGCAACGATGATTCGGCAACTTCCCAGCTTCCTCCATGAAATGGTTTTGTTTTGTGTAATCTCTTTACCATCTGTAGATTTTGGTAATGAAGAATTTTGTCATGTTCTTTGCTTGTGAATGATGCTATAAACTCCTGCACATTTGTTGTTAGATGGATTGGAATGATTGCCGGGTCTTCGGGTAGAATTCCAAATTTGTGTAACACAAAAACACGCACACAATATAACTTATCTCTAGGTACAACCTTTTCTACATCAAACTCATACAGCAAACAGTTCAGTTCTTTACCGGGCATAAACTTCATGAATGTTGCAAAAGATTTTTGTTCCAAGTTGTATAGAGATTGTAACGTTTCTGGATTTGGTGTCACGTCTTTGTAGATAGCAACATATAGGCTTGGGTTAGGTATGAAATAAGACGTCAAGCGCATGTATTCTAACTCTGCTTGGGATGGGAACCATGGCTTCATATATGTCTTGGGAGCTGCGCGAATGTATACATTGTCGGATAGGGTGAGTAGATTTGGAAGTGGAATTGATTCTGGTTTTGTTTCAAAGATTAGGCCATTGTATAATCCGGAAATTTTCTGGCCATCTGGGGAAAGCGTGGCTCTTGCAGAGTCCCATATATCCAAAAAGTTAAACTTATAAAGCAATCTGAACCCGATGGAATCCATTGCTTGAACAAGTTTATCAAGTGGAACAATGAACTCTCTAATTCCTTCTTCTAATCCGTATACTCCCTTGAACTTAATGATAACATCTTGACCGAATAGTTTGGGTTCCAGGTCTGTATATGACCCCTTAGTCACGGAGAAGTAACCATATGTGAAAGAGTTGGTATCTTTAAGATTTTTAAAGATTTGGTCTCCATCCATTGAAAGCATACAAATCCGGGAATGGGCAGCTGCATATTTTTTGATGTTTGTTAGAACCTTATTTAGGTCATCTTCGGTTGTATTACCGTAATGGAATGTCCAATTAAAAAGAATGTGCGAAGCCTTGCGACGTTTTAGGAAGGGTGCCCAATCATCTTGTGCACTTCCTTGATGCAATGATACATTATCTCCTTCAATTTTGGTATTAGCTATAGCAAGAGAATCGGAACTTGGTTCGATACCAATGAATTGTTCAAAATCTAAAGACTTCCAGACTTTCATGTCATTTAGTCTTCCAACACCAATATCTAGAAGAGTTTTTCCGGACGGACAAAAGTTCCGAAGATACCATTGCTTAACTTGATTGTTGTGTAGTTTTAGCTTGTTGACATCAGTAATAGATTTGGCGAAGTTAGTAGACTTGTAGCTACTCATTTGTATTGCTTTGGGTTAAAAATTGATGTGTTTACATCATATTATTCTGTATCTTCTCTCGAAGAGTAGTTGTGTTCTGTCCGCGAGTCCGTAGTGTTCCTTCAATCTGGCCAGCAAACTGAAGTGCATGGTCTGCAGTCTTGTCACGTCCTAGTTTAAAGTGGTACTCTGACCGGGAGCACAGCTCATTTGCTGCTTTTTCTAGAACAGAACTGCTAATTCCATCAAGAAGACGATGGGCCTTGTAAAAGGACCGCATATCATTTTTGCGAAGGATAGCGAGAAACTTCTCGTCTATCTTTAGCATTTTTGCTATCTAACCATAGATGACATCAGTTCCATTTTTATTCAAAGAACAGTATAAGCATGTCTCAGATAGAGATTACAGTTCTTAAACAAGGGATTACTTCCAGAAAAGTATTAACATGTTGTTTCTTTACAGTGGGAGAAGCATATCGTGATTTTAAGCAATACATTGGTAATCTCAGGAGGTTTGTTATAGATTCAGAGCAGTTGACTGACTTTGAAGTCCGGATATATACGGATGACACAGGCAAGGAATACGCTCTTGAGATTGCAAAGAACTTTCCTCGGATAAGTGTGTTACATTACAATTGTCCTGCGTTTAGAGACGGTAAGGGTCATGCTGGAATGTTTGGAACACTTGTGCGATTTTTGCCGATGTTTGAGGACTTAGAAACAGCATGGTGTTCGGACATTGATATTCCCAGACACTATCTTGACCCGATTGTTTTGAAACAAATGTCCAACCAGAAGACGGATATTTATATCAATACATTCATTTGCTACGAAAGAAAGGCATGGGCTCGCAGAAATACGATTGTTGTCAATAAGTTTATTACAAAGATTCAGTTTCCTCGTGCGTTGCTTACCCGGTTTTTGAATATGATAACTGATGGAAAGTTAAATGAACGTCTTTTAGCGATTGACCAGCAGAATATATCTGCTTCACATAACCCAAAGCCAACATCTAAAGTTCCATATGGAACAGATGAACTGTTTATTAATACTTATATTTACAATTGGATAGTAAACAAGAACATTCGTATAATGTTGGATAGAGACTATTCATCTACTTGGTTGATGTTCAAGTTACTAACAAAAGAGCAACGTCTGCTTATTCAAAAATATATTTACTACCCGTCACATGCTAAGTTTTTACAAATCAAAAAAATGTTAGAAGTGGCTGAACCGGACCCGGAAATTGTTGGATTGGAATGTTATCAGAATTTTAAAAAGACGCTTCCGACACTTAAGACGGGGTTTATTGCAAGATACGTGTTAAAAAGCGAAAATCTTGAAAAAATTTGAGCATGATGCTCGTATTACTCCTCCATGTACTCGCTGTACGTGAGAAGGCCGCTTGTGCGGGTGCGAACCATCAGGTTCTTAAGGCTCAGCTCGTCGATGTGAAGCCTGTTAGCAAAGTTCGTGAGCTCGTCCACCTCCGGGTCCTCGTAAGGAATCAGCGGAGGCATGGGGTCGAGGTGCTCGATGAGCTGGTTGAGCGTGATATATGTGTGGTATCCGTCGAACTTGTTGAAGCCGAACATGACATGATTCATTGATGCGTGGCCGCAGTCTAGCACCCAGTCTTCCAGGGTGGCAAACTCTTTGCGAGCGATATAGTCCAGGAAGTGGCCCTTGTAGGGCTTGCAGTGGCGGTAAACGCCAAGTTCCCTTGCACTGTTCTGGGTATGCGTAAGCTCGCGTGCCAAGAAGAAACTCTTGTGTGCATTGCGTCCATAGTCTGGGATTACTCCGGTGATGAAGTTCCTCAGGTTGATGCCATCGAGCTTGTCTGCGTTTGCAAGCACAATCTCGGTAGCCATTTTGTAATATCATCAAATCTGGAAACGTGTCAATCCGTTTTTCTAGTTTTAGTCTTTAGCATTTGAAAGCCGACATGAACACACTCTGTCATGTTCCTTGATGTATGTGTTCTTACATACTCCACACGTAAGGTATGTGCACTTAGGAATCTTAATCCGAAGATTAGAAGGGTCTTCCACACGTGGAGATGATGGGTTAGACCCGGATACTTTTTGTATGAAGCACAAGAGAGCAGTTATCATTATGTATTAAACTTTATTGTGACAAAATCGTTTCCATATGCATGTTGAAGATTGCTGATATATACGTACTCATTGCAATAATCATATACAATCACTCCTTTGTTTTCTGCCGGATTGTAATATGCTGTGCTTGTTACCTCGATTCCCTGACCTCTGGCTTCTTCTTTAAAGTGAGTATTGACTGCTTTTAGAAGAGTTTTATAATCGAACGTTGTGAATAGTTCTTCAACTTCTGAAACTGAGAAGTACATATACATTTGCGTTAGTTTCGTGTACAATGTAAAAATGATTGTTTCCGTCTTTCAACGGTATCATTCGTCCTTCTCAAAGTATGAGAGTTCCTGGCCACTAACGGAGCCCCACATCGCCTCTTGGAGTGTGTAGTTCTTGCCGTCTAGTTCGAACACCAGGACCAGCTCCATTCCGTCTCCTGAGCCTTGATAGCCTGAGTACTGGAACTTGCCGACCTTTGTGCGCGTGCCTTGGTTCACCTGGATGTAGGCAATGCCCTTCTCCAGATTTCCGCGGTTGTAGCGGTTTTTCATTGCGTTCTCGATTGCCGGCATCGCGGCAACTGCCTCCTTCCGAAGGTTATTCTTCTCGTTTTCTGCCTCTTGTGCAGAGGCTTTGATGCTCTGTTTGAAGAAGCTTACACTGCGAGTGAGAGAAGCCATGATATCTTGTTACGTATTCTTGCTAGAGAGTCAACGAATCCATTTTCAGTGAAAAATGCCCCTACCTCGCATATCTCCCAATCGACTCCTCCGGATTCTCCAGCAGCACTAACATACTGGCACTCATTCAGCCCTCTCGTAGTTGAATCGTCTTGTACCTACCCATTAGATGAGCAAGTTCGAGGCATCTTTGCGTTCAAAGACCCTCTAGGACCGCAGAAGTCGGCAGACGAACCATGTCCACTCCCAGCTGCATGACGCCCCTAAAGATAATAGTAATGAAAGTGTACAATCCATTTTTATGGTAAAAAACAAGGGGCACTCCGAACACGCCGGACCCCAAGGGATAAAGTTGCTACTGTTTCGCTTTTTAACCAAATGAGTGGGTCTCTCCCCTCTGGGACGGAGACCGGTCATCGGTAGGCTTGCCATCCCACAATGGAGACTTTCGGGCATTTTTTGCCTTATTCATTGGCATATTTTCGCAAAGATTTGACTACAAGTGTATCCAACCCCCAGCTGAGCGTCAGAATGTGACGATGGACCAGTTGGCAGCACACGGCCACCCAATATCTCCAACTTTTATAAAAAAAGAATCCGTTTTACAAATTTTTCTTAAGCAAAAAATGCGTCCTCACTGGAGCACGGTCCAGGATAACGTCTAACCGAAGGGTCATAAATGACGGGTAAATCTCATCCATATGAACTACGCACAGCATCTTATTGCCCCGGTTTTACGG
>Ga0181362_1000164_pt1 | contig 12551 bp, 19 predicted proteins | sample Su13NDMM110SN_FD_130095 | JGI IMG/M metagenome (GOLD analysis project Ga0181362, IMG submission 130095) | Freshwater viral communities from Lake Michigan, USA - Su13.ND.MM110.S.N | ecosystem: Environmental > Aquatic > Freshwater > Lake | place: USA: Michigan | collected 2013-07-16 | reverse complement strand
CTGTATCTAAGGGTGCGGGCTTGACCGCCAAGGGAAGAGAGAAATACAATGCTGCCACAGGCAGCAACCTCAAAGCACCTCAACCCGAGGGTGGCCCCCGCAAGAAATCCTTCTGTGCCCGCATGAGCGGTATGCCGGGGCCGATGAAAGACGAGAAGGGTCAACCCACTCGCAAAGCCGCATCTCTCAAACGATGGAAGTGCTGACATGAAACAAGAGGCTGTTGAGGCTACCAAACACGTGATGGATGCCGTGTCTATAGCAACCGTAGTAGGCACGCTTGTGAATGTCCTCCCATCTATTGCTGCTATATTCACCATAGTTTGGACAGGCTTCCGAATCTGGGAGACTGACACCGTCCGCCAGTGGACTAACCGGAAGAAGGACTGAACATGAAACCCACCAAGAAATTCAAAGGTATGGACGCCAAGGAAATAAAGGCAGAAAAGCCCAAAGAAATGGCAATGGGCGGCTTTGCTGGATTGATGCGGAGAGGCATGATGCTTCGCAATGATGGGCGACTGATGAAAGGCATTCCTGAGATGATGAGCAGGATGCGGGTAAATAAGCAGCAAGCCTCAGAAGTCATGCGGGGTAACAGCCCAGATAAAATGGCGGCTATGCGGTCATTGATGGGCGGCATTAAATCTTCATCACCCAATAGCGATGACTTTAGGGCTAGTACTCCAAAAGGTACTCAAAGCGCACTTGGAATGTTTAAGCCCGGACTTAAACAAAGTGCTACTTCTGGAGGGACTCCAGCGATGCAGCAACTCATGCCGAAACGGAGGCCTGATGTGACCATTTCTGGCCCTAACGCCCCCACAAGCGTTATGAAAAAAGGCGGCTGCGTTACTGATGCGGCAAAAAAGACGCGCTATGCAGACGGCGGTATGACTATGGTGAAAAAGGGGGGCAAGATGGTTCCCGATTTTGCTGCTGACGGTAAAGGCAAAATGGCTAAAGGCGGTTGCGTCAAAAAGATGTCGAGGGGCGGCGGCATCGAGGTCAAGGGCGTGAAGCCTTGTAAGGTTGTGTGATGGATAAGAGACACGATAGACTGTTCCGCGAAGGGATGCCCGTCCCGCAAGATATTGATGGGGGCTCCGCGCCTCCACCAAAACCAAAGCCAAAGCCAAAGCAAAAAAATGCCCCTAAACCTTCTCCTAAGCCGAAAGACTCGCCCGTAGAGTACAAGGGGTACACCCCTGTGGACGACCCAATTACCATGGCAAAGGGTGGCCGTGTAACTCGTGGTGACGGTTGCGTAAAGCGCGGCCATACTAAAGGTAGAAACGTATGAACAGGTTTATGAATTACGCAGAAGGCGGCTTGTTGGATGAGATGGACATGGACGCGCCTCCATCCCGTGACCCCAACAGCATCAATGCTCCTGACGACGTTAAAGACATGTCGTTTAAGGAAGCATTTAGTAGGGCGCGTTCTGCTCGCTTGAAGTCTTTTGTGTTTAAGGGCAAGAGGTACAGCACTGATCTGGCACCTTCGACATCTGCCAAGTCCGCATCTGCTGCGGCAGTTAAACGCGCAGAAGGCAAGGAGGCAGGAGCCAAGTCTCGGTTTATGCGAGACATGGCTGCAAGTCCTAGCGGTAAGACGATGACTGACAACCCCCGTGATCCAGCCTATTTCCAAGGCCGGGTCAATCCTAAGACCCTCCTGCCAGATCAGGGGGCCATGAAACATGGCGGTAAGGTCAAGGCATATGCCAAGGGTGGTGTCGTTTCTGCTGCCTCTAAGCGGGCTGACGGCTGTGCCACCAAAGGCAAGACCAAGTGTAAGGTGTACTGATCATGCGAGCCAGCCGTGGCATGGGTGCCATTAACCCATCTAAGATGCCGGGAGCCAAGAAGAAGGCCCGCCGCAACGACACGGCGTTTACTCAGTATGCCGAAGGTGGTGGTGTAAACGCTGCTGGCAACTACACGAAGCCCACCATGCGTAAGTCGCTGTTCAACTCTATCAAGGGTCAGGCTACGCAAGGAACCGCAGCAGGGCAATGGTCAGCGCGGAAGGCTCAGTTGCTGGCTAAGAAGTACAAAGCCAAAGGCGGGGGTTACAAAGATTGAAAGCGCCACAGCAATCCTTGAAAAATTGGGGTGACCAGAAATGGACAACCAAGTCGGGGAAGCCTTCGTCTAAAACAGGCGAACGCTATTTGCCAAAAGCAGCAATTCAGTCTTTATCTCCCGCAGAGTACGCAGCGACCACCAAGGCTAAACGCGCAGGTAAGGCGGCAGGTAAACAGTTTGTAGCGCAACCCAAGAACATTGCCAAGAAAACAGCAGGGTTTCGATGATGGTCAAGGTTAAGCCAAAATCCACCAATAGCGTTGGCTCTGCTGCTACTGCATTAAAAAAGGCTGGCTACTATGATGCGGGGAAGAAGAAAGCCGAACGCATAGGCATTATCAACAAGGTGACGACTAAGCCTCAACGCATGGACATAGTGGATAAGATGTTCTCTGCCAAGAAAACTTCAGGGTCTAGATAATGGCTACATCAGGCACTACAACGTTTAACCTTGATCTGACTGAACTGGTCGAAGAAGCATTTGAGCGTTGCGGTGCGGAACTTCGTTCAGGCTACGATCTCAAGACTGCAAGGCGCAGTCTCAATTTGCTTTTTGCTGATTGGTCTAATCGCGGGATTAACCTTTGGACTGTTGATACAGGCTCTATCACTCTTGTACAGGGTACTGCGACGTACAATCTCCCGTCTGATACGGTAGACCTGATGGAGCACGTTATTCGCACTGGTGCTGGTAACGCTTCCACTCAATCAGACTTGGGGGTTACGCGCATATCTGTCTCGACGTACTCATCGATCCCCAACAAGTTGACCCAAGCGCGGCCTATTCAGATTTACATCAATAGGCAAGCCCCAATCCCTAACGTGACTCTCTGGCCCACGCCAGATGGCTCACAGACGTACACCTTGATCTACTGGTATCTTCGTCGCATCGAAGACGCTGGCAATGGTGTAAACACGATGGATGTCCCATTCCGCTTCATCCCCTGCATGGTGGCGGGACTGGCGTACTACCTGTGTATGAAGTTGCCCAATGCGCTTGAACGTATGCAGGTTCTGAAGGCCCAGTACGATGAGGCTTGGGACTTGGCTTCCACCGAAGACCGCGAGAAGGCAGCGATTCGCTTCGTGCCTCGGCAGATGTTCATTAGTTAATCATGGCAAACAGGTTTACCGCTGGTAAAAAGGCGATAGCCGAATGTGATCGTTGTGGCATTCGGGTAAAACTCAAAGACCTTCAGAGTCTTATAATCAAGACCAAAGAGGTTGCGATTAAGGTTTGCCGTGAATGCTGGGAACCAGATCAGCCTCAGTTGCAGTTGGGTATGTATCCGGTGGATGATCCACAGGCTGTTCGTGATCCACGGCCAGACTTTGCTGGATATGTTGAGAACCGGGACATTCAATGGGGCTGGGCTCCAGTGGGTGGGTCAAGAGGGTTTGATGTCTTGCTAACTCCAAACACCTTGGTGGCAGCAGGTATTGTTGGTACAGTCACGATAGTTACAACGTAAGGAGTTGGTATGAAGAAAATGATTCCCCCAATGAGCGGCCCCAAGGCCGTTCAAAAACATGAGAAAAATATGCACCCCAAGGACAAGCCAACCAAATTCAAAAAGGGTGGCCCCACTTCTGAAGGCTGCATGAAAATGGGCCGTAATATGGCCCGTGCTGCTAACCAAGGGCGCTGAATTATGAAGTTCACTCAGAAACAAAACGGCAAGGAAGTCGGTCAGGCCAGCGTTTACGCAAAGCCGCACACGATGGACGGCAAGCCAATGACTCCAGCCGATTACGGTCTGATTCCCAAGATGCACCGCAAAGAGGGTTGGGTTCCGCTTGCTGGCGTTTCTATTGGCGACACTGGCCCAGTCAAGACGGACGGCATCGAGATGCGCGGAGCAGGATGCGCCACCAAGGGCAAGATGTCCCGTGGGCCAATGGCTTAAACGGATAAAGCCATGACGTACACAGAATTGGTAGCGGCCATCTCCTCTTACACGGAGAACCAATTCCCTACGGCGGACATGAATACGTTCATCGTTCAAGCAGAAACTCGGATATTCAACACCATCCAGTTTCCTTCGCTGCGGAAGAACGTGACGGGCTTGACGACAGCCAACACTCCATATCTGGCTTGCCCAACGGATTTCTTGTCGGCGTACTCAATGGCTGTTTTTCCTACGGGTGGAGCATACACATACCTGCTAAACAAGGATGTGAACTTTATCCGTGAGGCGTATCCAGTGCCATCAAGCACTGGGATGCCAAAGTATTACGCGCTGTTTGGCCCTGACTCGACCAACACCCAAGAACTGTCGTTTATCCTTGGCCCTTCTCCAGATGTTATTTACAACTTAGAACTGCACTACTTTTTTTACCCCGAGTCGATTACCACGGTATCGGGTGGGCATACATGGCTTGGGGACAACTTTGACACCGTGTTGCTTTATGGCGCATTGGTCGAAGCCTACACCTACATGAAAGGTGAGCAGGACATGATGGCCCTGTACGATGGCAAGTACAAAGAAGCCCTTATTTTGGCTAAACGGTTGGGTGATGGTCTTGAGCGTCAAGATGCATTCCGCTCTGGTCAGTATCGTCAGCCCGTAAACTGATATGGCAATTTCACAAACGATGACGACCAGTTTCAAGGCTGAACTGCCTCAAGCAGTTCATAACCTTTTGACGAATACCATTCAGATGGCTTTGTACACCTCTGCCGCCACACTGGATGCAAACACCACTGTTTACACCACTAGCGATGAGGTTGTAGCGTCAGGCTATACAGCCGGGGGCGTTGTGCTGACTGGGGTAACGATCAGTTCAGCCAACAATGTTGCGTACATCAGTTTCGACAACCCAGTGTTTAACGCTGCATTGACTGCGCGTGGCGCGTTGATCTACAACGTGACAGCAGGAAGCAAGTCCATAGCGGTGCTGGACTTCGGTGCGGATAAAATATCTAACGCCACGTTTACCGTTACTTTCCCCGCCAATACTTCAAGTTCCGCAGTCCTGAGAATTGTGTAAAGATTAGTATGCCCACTGCGTGGACGCTCATTAACCAAGCACAAATTGTGCAATGGTCAAATACGAGCGGCGCCATTGTTGTGTGGGATGATGCATCCGGTGACAGCGTTACTTGGACTGCGGGAAGCGCAGCGAACTGGACTTCAATTGTCAATGGCGGAACAACGTGGAATGTTATTGACCAAGCGCAACTGATCCAGTGGTCAAACTCAAGCAGTAGTATCGTGGTGTGGAGTAATGCATCTAGCGTAAATGTTGAGTGGGGGATTGGCATCAATGCACAGTGGACTCCTATTCAAACCATATAAATAACACAGGCAGACTACTATGGCCGTCCCAAATATCTTTGCGACCCAATCAGGGATCATCCCCCTCGCGCAGTTGGATGTTAACTTTGCCACGCCAGTGACGCTGGGCATCACCTCACTGCAACTGGGCAACACGGTTCTAAGCATCACGGGGTTGACCAATGTCGGTTCAAGTACCTTCACGGGAGCGTTGGTGGGCAATGCTGATACCGTCACCAACGGCGTGTACACAATCGGCAATCAGAACATTGATGGCATCAAGACGTTTACCTCCACTATCAACGGCAATGCTTTGTCCGCCACAACCGCCGCGTCAGTAGTTGATGGCGTTTACGTTGTTGGTAATCAGACCATCGGCGGCAATAAGACATTCAGCAACACCATCCTTGGCTCTATCAGCGGAGTGACGGGAACCTTTAGCGGAGCGGTATCGGGAACCACTGGAGCCTTTACAGGTAATGTCTCTGGAGTCAACGGCACGTTTACGGGGCCAGTCTCAGGGACAACAGGTACGTTTACAGGGAACATACAGTCCACATCCCAAAATGGCGGTCAGTTGGCGGGGCTGCGGAATCGGGTTATCAATGGGAATATATCTGTCAATCAAAGGGGCGTTTCTGCTGGAGCAATAACAGGAACCGTGGCTTATACGGCAGACCGATGGGCATCGTTTGCTACTGGAACACCGTCTGGAACGCTCACGATGGGCCAAACCACTTACGCTTTGGGTGGAGGGTCATCAAATACACTGTTGAGAATTGCTAGAACCTCTGGAACGTATGTTGGTTCATTGGTTGCCGCCCAAGCATTTGAAACCCTAAATTCTTATGGGTTGGCTGGTCAGACCGTTTGCATTAGTTTTAAGGCAAGAGCGGGAACAGCATATCTGGGCGCGTCATTACCAAAAGTATTTATCAAAACAGGGACGGGCACAGATCAGTCACCGACGCTGATGATAAGCAACAGTTGGACGACTGCTGCATCAACTGATGTCACCCTGACAGGAACGCTAGGCACTTCGTTTTCTACTTTTTACGGGACAGCCACCATTCCTGCACTAACTACTCAAGTGGGTGTGCAAATTGTTTCTGTTTACACAAGTGGAACAGGAACGGCAAACGATTACTTGGATATCACAGACGTCCAACTCGAAGTCGGCCCCGTAGCCACGCCATTCGAGCAACGGCCGATTGGGATGGAGTTGGCGTTGTGTCAGAGGTACTATATTCAATTCCAAGCATCAAATTTCTTTGGAAACGGACAACTTCGTACTGGCGGTTTGACGTCCTATGCTTTTATTTCCACACCCGTACAAATGAGAATTGCTCCAGCGGCAACACCTAATACTGGTAGTGTATATGTCGGTGATACGCAAACAGCATATACATCTCTTGGAATAAACTCCGCGCAGCCAAATGGCATTTATTGCGCCCCAACTTTTGCCACGTCTGCTGGTACTGTGAAAGATTTCTTTATGATAGTCAACGGCGTGTCTGCTGTTGGATTAAGTGCGGAGTTGTAAAATGTACAGACTACTTCTGAACTCAGTTTTGCTTGTTGAGCGGGAAATGGAAATTCCATTTGTCTCTGGCAACACCGACTACCAGCAATATCTCGCATGGCTTGCTGAAGGCAACACGCCTGACCCCTACATTGCACCACCGCCACCCATCCCCGCAACGGTGACGAGGTTTCAAGCGTTGGCCGTCCTTGCGGCTGGTGGCTACTTGCCCACGATCCGCACCTATATTGCCACCTTGGGCGAAGACGACATCACCCGGTTGGCGTGGGAAAATGCGACGGATTGGGAGAGGTCAAGCCCGACGCTGAACGCGCTTGCTACCATGTTGGGCTTAACCGATACTCAAGTGGACGATCTGTTTATCGCTGCTTCCAACATCAGCGCATAATCACTTAAACGAACAATTCTTAGGATTCACATGGCAGCAACCCCCCTTCTTGGCTTGACGCTGCCCACTACTGGAACTCTTTCTGGTACTTGGGGCGAAACGGTCAACAACGAAATTACTTCCTTGTTGGATTCTGCGGTTGCGGGGACTACCACGCTATCTACTGATGCAGATGTCACGCTGACAGCCACGGTAAGTTCAGCCAATCAAGCCAGAGCAGCAATCCTTTCGTTTACGGGGGCTCGCACAGCCCTGCGGACTATCATTGCTCCAGCGCAGTCCAAGACGTATGTTGTCTATAACCAAACGAGTGGTGGCTTCTCGGTCAAGTTGGCTGCTCCCGGCCCAACAACGGGTGTAACGATCCTCAACGGTGAAACTGCTGTTGTCGCGTGGAACGGCGCAGACTTTGTTCGCATCGCTACATTGGGTGGCCCCATTACAGGCTCTACAGGTGTGTTTACGGGTGCAGTCTCAGGAACCACGTTTACAGGCAACGTCACTGGCAATGTCACTGGGAATATCTCAGGCGCGACAGGTACGTTTACAGGCAACGTGCAAATGGCCTCTGCCAACGGCGGTCAGTTGGCGGGGTTGCGGAATAAGATTATCAACGGTTCATTCACCGTTAATCAAAGGGGTATCACTATAACTACCCCTACCACCGGCGCGTACACGGTAGATCAATGGCAGGCTGTTCAGTCTGTTGCGGGTAAGTACAGCATCTCGACTGGAGCAGCAAGTTCTACGGCTGTGGCTGCTGGCGCGTCTGGCAACACACTAACTGCAACAACACTTGTTGCTTACACGCCGCTTGCGTCCGAGGTTTTTTGCATCCTTCACAAAATTGAAGGCTTGAACATTGCTGATTTGGCATGGGGTACGGCAAGTGCAAAAACTGTCACCCTTTCATTTTATGCAACATCTAGTTTGACCGGAACATTTGGCGGGTCAATAAGAAACAACGCAAACACCCGATCATATCCTTTTACTTATTCAATTCCTGTTGCATCAACACCCACAAGAATAAGTATCACTATTCCCGGTGATACGACGGGCGCGTTTACTGACTGGTTGACAACAACTAGCGTTGGGATGTCAGTTCTGTTTTCTTACGGGACAGGCCCAACAGCGTCTGGCCCTGCTGGTGCTTGGGCAGCAGTTGGCTACACAGGCGCAACAGGTGCAAATTCTCTTGTCAGCAATGCTGGCGCCACATTAACTCATTTCAACGTCCAACTCGAAGTCGGCCCCGTCGCCACGCCATTTGAGCAACGTCCGATTGGTATGGAGTTGGCGCTGTGTCAGAGGTATTTGCCAGCATACCGCAGTTCTTCTATTGTTGATTTCTTGCCAGGTTCTGGGCTTGTAAATGTTGCTGGCGCTGTTGTTACTATGCCCATACCCTTGCCAGTAACACCTAGAACATCTCCAACAGGTATTTCTATTTCGGCTGTTGCAGATTTTACTGTTAATACTATTATCGGTGGTGGGGTAGCAACCGGACTTACGTTTTCAAACGGCTCAACTAATTCGGTAAGAATTTTGGCAAATTCATCAGGTATGACTGGTGGACAGGCAGCGCAAATTTATTTCAATTCAGCAAGTGCTTATTTGTTGTTTACGGGTTGCGAACTATGAATTACAAATACACCGACGAAACAAACCGCGTAGTTTCCAGTGGAAATTGGAGCGGTTTAATTGAAGCACCAGAAGTGCAGGAGTGGCTCGCCAAGGGCAACGTGCCTGAGCCTTATGTGCCACCACCGCCACCCATCCCCGCAACGGTGACGAGGTTTCAAGCCCTTGCCATCCTTGCGGCTGGCGGGTATCTGGACACCGTCCGCACCTACATCAACACTCTTGACCCAAACAACGTTCAGAGGTTGGCTTGGGAAAATGCGACGGACTGGGAAAGAACTTCGCCAACTCTTAATGCGCTGGCCGCAATGCTCAACCTCACCGATACTCAAGTTGACGACTTGTTTGTCGCGGCTTCTAATATCAGCGCATAGGAGGCTCAATGAATGATCTTCTCAACATTCTTAGAGGTATTGCACCTGCTGTTGCAACTGCTGTGGCTGGCCCTGCTGGTGGCCTTATTGTGTCTGCTCTCGCCAATAAATTCGGGGTTAAAGACGCAGTCGAAGATGTTGCCAAAGCCATTGCTAGCGATCCAGAAGCGGCTCGCAAACTGGCTGAACTTGATCTGGAAAAACTGAAGGCAGAATACGCCAACACTGCCGACGCTAGAGATATGCAGAAGATTGCGCTACAGCAGTCTGACCTCTTCTCCAAACGCTTCACTATGTACTTGACCGTGTTCTGGTCTGTTGCTGCGGTAGCCTACGTTGGCTTTATTACGTTTGGCGTAATCCCAGAGAATAACGTCAGGTTCGCGGACACGATTCTCGGCTTCATATTGGGTACGGTTGTTTCTACGGTTTTGAATTTTTGGTTTGGCTCCAGCATTGGCAGTAAGGAAAAAGGCGAGGCACTTAGAAAATGAACACCAACTTCGATGCTTGCTTCAACCACCTCATCAAGCACGAAGGAGGTTACGTTAACCACCCCAGCGATCCGGGAGGGAGGACAAACCTTGGAGTTACCCAAGAAGTGTGGGAAGATTGGACTGATCGCGCAGTAAACGAAGCCGAAATGAAGGCACTTACCCCAGAAAAGGTCAAGCCATTGTACAAAGAGTTGTACTGGGATAGGGTCAAGGGAGATAAACTGCCCGCTGGTGTTGATTACTGTGTATTCGATGCAGCGGTAAATTCAGGGGTGCGTAGAGCATCGCAGTGGCTTCAAATCGCACTGGGTGTTGAAGCAGATGGCTCCATTGGCCCAAAAACTCTTGCTATGACATTAGCCACATCCCCAGACACCGTCATCAGAAACTACAGTGCCCAGCGTCTGAAGTTCCTGCAAGGGTTGTCCACTTGGAGCACTTTTGGTAGGGGCTGGGAACGTAGAGTTTCTGAAGTTAAGCAAACCGCTCTAGCAATGTGAGCCACCATGCCACTTAAAAAACTTGTCTTCAAGCCGGGGGTAAACAGAGAAGCAACCTCTTATGCGAATGAGGGTGGCTGGTTCGCTGCGGACAAGATTCGATTCCGTTCGGGGCAAGCCGAGAAGATCGGCGGATGGGTGCGAGACACTGGCACTGTCGCCACCATTATTGCGGGAGTTCCGACGACAGTTTCAACTCCACCCACAGGTGTTTTGTGGGGAATTGCCCGTGGTATGTGGAACTGGGTTACTCTGTCGGGGTACAACCTGCTCGGCATTGGGACAAACCTTAAATACTACATTCAGAACGGTAATGGCGGTGAGTTCTATGATGTCACGCCCATCCGCGATACAAATACAGCAGTCGCAAATGCGTTTACTACCACAGTTGCATCGTCCCTCGTTCGTGTAAACGACCCCGCGCATGGTGCTGTAAGTGGCGACTTCGTCACGATCTCAAGCATCTCCCCGGTTGCTCCTGCAACGGTCAACGGCATCCCTGTCGCCACCCTAACAGGTGAATTTCAAATCACCTACCTAGACAACAATAGTTACTACATAACTGTAACTTCCCTCGCCGCATCTAGCGGGACATCTGCGGCCACTGCAACCTTGACGTATCAATTCAATACGGGTGGCAGCACGTTTACGGCAGGGGTGGGTTGGGGCGCAGGATTGTGGGGCGGCGTTGTGACTGGTGCGGTGTCGTCTACGCTAAGTGCAGCCGTTAGTAGTTCTGACACCGTAATTCCTTTGTTAAGTTCCGCATCGTTTAGCGCACCTACAGGGGCAGTGACTATTGATGGCGAAAACATTACCTATCTAGGCAATTCAGCAAATCAGTTGACTAGTTGCACTCGTGGGGCAAGCGGGTCAACCGCCGCCACTCACAGTTTAGGAGCGGTTGTACAACAGTCATCTACGTTTACGGGCTGGGGAATTGCCGCAGCAAGTTCAGCGGGGGCAGGATTACAGTTGAGACTTTGGAGTCAGTCTAACTTTGGCGAGAATTTAATCTTTAACCCCCGTGGTGGGCCGATGTGCTATTGGGATACCAATCCAACCCCCACTGTATTTGATCGCGGTGTAGAGATTAAAGCCAGCACCACAGTCGGCGGCGCACCAGTCGATGCATCGTGCCCATCGCTGGTTAACTTTATTATGGTGTCAGATGCATCACGATTTGTGATTGCGTTTGGATGCAACGATCCTTCTGGCGTTTACGCCACCATAACGATTGACCCGATGCAGATTCGCTGGTCAGATCAAGAGAGTTACGCCACTTGGATTCCAGCCATCACCAATCAGGCGGGTGACTATCGCTTGAGCCGGGGCTCTTTTATCATTACAGCGATCCAGACTCGTCAAGAAATCTTGATTTTTACTGACTCAGCCATCTATTCCATGCAGTACCTTGGGGCTCCATATGTTTGGGGCTTTCAGATCATGGGAGACAACATTTCTATTTCTAGCCCCAATGCTGTTGTTACTGTTAACAACGTAACTTATTGGATGGGTAAAGACAAATTTTATATGTACTCTGGTCGAGTGCAAACTTTAGCGTCCACCCTGAGAGAGTATGTGTTTAGTGATATTAACCTAGAACAAGGATTTCAAATTACTTCGGGCACGAACGAAGGCTATAACGAAATATGGTGGCATTACTGCTCGGCGGGCTCTAATGTCATTGACCGCTATGTCATCTACAACCATCTAGATGAGGTCTGGTACTACGGTACATGGGATAATATCAATGGGCTGCCGCAGGGTAGAACCGCATGGCTAGACAGCCCGCTTCGCGCATCTCCAATGGCGATGACTTATGGAATCGCAGGTAGTAATGCAAATGCCCTGCTGGTTTACCATGAGAACGGTACGGACGACAATGTGGTCACCCCTCCACTTGCCATCAGTTCGTATGTAACTTCTTCGGACTTTGACATTGATGATGGACACAACTATGGTTTTGTGTGGCGAGCCATCCCTGACTTGACCTTTGACGGCTCATTTGTTAATGCGCCTATGTGTACTCTGAGCATTTATCCGCGCAACTTCCCCGGCTCTGCGTACAAGACGGCTGCAAGCCCCGACATTACCAGCGCACAGAACTATCAGACTGTCCGCACATATGAAGTACAGCAGTTCACCCCAGAGGTTTACACCCGAGTGCGTGGGCGGCAGTTGGCGTTTCAGATCAGTTCCGATACGCTCGGCGTACAGTGGCAGATGGGTAATATGCG
>Ga0181362_1000163_pt1 | contig 12639 bp, 10 predicted proteins | sample Su13NDMM110SN_FD_130095 | JGI IMG/M metagenome (GOLD analysis project Ga0181362, IMG submission 130095) | Freshwater viral communities from Lake Michigan, USA - Su13.ND.MM110.S.N | ecosystem: Environmental > Aquatic > Freshwater > Lake | place: USA: Michigan | collected 2013-07-16 | reverse complement strand
TTAAATCCATAATCCATTCCAGCATCTGATGATTCGCCTACTTGTGCTTGGTCTCTTAAAAAAGCATCGCTTCTTAATAAATCTAAATCTAATGGAGGAGGGATTGTTGGTTTTGCTTTTGGTTTTGGTCCGCCTCCAATTAATCTACAACAACTGCCTCCCTCTAATCCAAGGTTCTGTTCTCCTAAAGTATCTAAAGCAGTTGTCATATGTGCTGTGTGTGGATTTAATGTGTCTTGTTTAATAGTAACCACATTATTTGAAGATTGTTGAAGGGGTGTTAATAAACTAACAATATCCCTGCTTGTTTTCACATCTGTTTGATTAGATGGATTTTTTTGGCGGACATCGTGAAATCCTGCTGCCTTATTATAAGTAATCACTTCCTTAACCGGATTATCCTTATTCAATTCTTCAGCATATTTGGCACCACGAGAATGCCCTATAGAAATTATATTATTTGCCCCATACTTCGCAATCGCAGCATCTTGTTTTTTCTTATGTTGTTTATATGTTCCAGAAGACTTTACATTTCCTGTAGTAGCATATAGGGCATTATCAATCCAATCAGACAAGGCAGCACTACCTCTATGAACTACAATTACATTAGAGTTTTTATTAGAAGTATAAACTTTAACCCGAGAATCACTTAATGATTTATCAATGGTATAACCGGCAGGCGCTTGAGTACTGTTTGTTTCATAAGACAAATCTATAAATTGTTTCAGCGTGGAAGCAGGCAATCCACATCCTGTAAGTTTATGTTTTGGCATACTATATAATAGTATATTATTTTTTTTAATAAACTATTACTAATGCGGGATAATGCTAAATAATTTAAATGTACTTAGGCAACCCAGAACTATTATATAACTTTATATTATTTTCATTAAAACTTCTATCATACATTGAACCACCTTGCTTAACTCGTTCCTCAATTCCAGTATCACTTAAAGCATATTGTTTGCGGCGTGTATTAAAAGAATCCATCATTGTTTTAGTTGCTGCTTGAATAGACATCATTAAGTTGGTTATAGTTTTTACTTTTGAGGGCATCAAGTTAATAATTTCTTTTGCGTATTTAAATAATTTACTTTTTTTGTTGCGTGCTTCAATTGCCCGAGCATCATCTTCATTTTCTTTAATTCGGCGTAATAATTGCCCTACAAACATAAGTGCTTCCTTACGGGTTTCTTTATCTAATTCAATAGTGGGTCCACCAGCACTATCCTCAGGTAATACAGTCCAATATTCTTCCCCAGTCATAATATCAGCAAGCGGTTCAACAGTTCCAGGGTCAAAAGGATATTCTTCTTCCTCTGTGAAAGGTGTGTCACTTGATTCATATTCACTTGGTCCAGATTCACTTGGTCCAGATTCACTTGGTGCGGGAGTTGGTCTTGGTGTGGGAGTTGGTCTTGGTGCTGGTCCATCATCGTCAATATCTTCCAAATCGTCGTCTGGTTCCTCTTCCTCTTCCTCTGGTATAGGTGCTCTTGATTCATCTAATGCTTCCTGTGCTATTTCTCTCATCATTTCGCCCTCTATGTCACCATATGCCCCTAAAAATAATTGAGCGGCAATACCCTGAATCTCTGCTCCAGATAATCTTTTTAGTTCTGGTTGAAGTAATATAGTATTTTCATAATCGTCTAAAGCATCAATAAAAGCATCTTGAGTGTCTTTAGTCGCAGCAATAATTCTTTGTTTTTCAACTCCAGACTTTCGTAGTGCTTCAGCGAGGCGTTTCATATTTTTAGTTGCTTGTGCTTTTTGTGCTTTGGTTGATTTTTCACTGCGTTGTTCTGCTGGTACTCTTGCCGCAATATTTTCAATAATTCCACGAGCAAGTTCATTTGATTCAGCAACAGATAACTCGGAAGATTCTCCAGATGTTCCTCTTTCTTTTGCCTCTAATTCAGCAATTTTTTTACGAATTGATGTAGAAGGCATACTTGGGTCTATATCTTTCATCAATTCTCTTAATTGGTTTAATTGTCTAGTTTCTTGAGGAGTGAGTCCTCCACCAAATAAACGTCTGGTTAAACCCTTTTTAGGAGCATCGGGTTTAAATGCTGTTATTGGTCCACCACTCATTCCTTCTCTAATCATACGAGAAATCGGGTCTTCAAACATTGAACCAGAAGATAAAAAGGAACTAATAGAACCACCCCGTTTATTATCATCATCAATCGCATCATTAATTGACTTACCTAAAAAGTTTTCAAGATTTTGTCCTTGTTTTTTAAAATCAAGTAAGTCATTCAAAGAGTCTTGTCCTGTTTTACCCATTGCTCTCTGCTCGTTACCATATTTTATAAGATTAAAAGTTTGTTTAATTGGGTTAATATTATCCCATAAAGTTTCTTCCCACGCCTTATCAACACCCTTCTTATACTCAGGGTCAGTAAACATTTTTTTAGTATGGTCTATAAGTTTAAATGGATTAACATACATTTCTGCTGCTGATGCTATATCATTTAACCAATTACCACCCATCATTGAGGATGGTCTAAATCCAATATTACCAGCACCACCATCTAAAATACGATTATATGTGTATCTAGAGACTGGTCTATTTGCCTGTAAATCACTTGCTAAAGCAACAAGTTCATTCCAATGAGTTTTTCCAACTTGGACGGCACCGGTTATATAACTTTCTTTATAATCAATTTCATCCATATCTTTAAGCATTCCAGCAAGTTCTGGATTATCCCGTAAAACTCTGCGTTCAAACTCTTCACTAATAGGTCTAATTTCTTTCACAAGAGCAAGTGCCTCATCAACAGCAGTTAAAAAATCAGTAAATACTCCTAAACTAGCAAGATTATAATTATTATTTTTATATAATTTTCTTAAAACAGAAAGGATTTCTCTAACATTTGGTTCAATCTTTGCGGAACTACTAACAAACTCTCGTAAAGATGCGGGGTCACGTCCTTTTTCATCCACATTCGCAATTTGAAGATAGGATTTAAGTTTCTTTAACTCTACAATAATATCAAAGTTAATTTTGTGAGTTATTTTGTATAGAGCATCATCAACTAGGTCCTCTGTCATTTGGTTTCCTGGGACATTCTCGGTTAGTTCATATGTTTGAACCTTGCTTAAACTAGTGACACGTTTCTTAGCGGAGTTAATTGAGGTTTCAGCGGTGGAGTTTATATTATAGTGTGGAACTGTCGGCATTCTATAATATAACAAAATATTATTTTATTTATTATTAAACTATTTAAATTAAATTATTTTCTTTAATATACTTGGACGCCTCACCCAGTTTAAGTTTCATTTCACTCATCACTTTCTTAATCAAGACCCCTCTCGCTTTGCGTTTATCTGCTGATTTGGTTGGAGCAACTTTTTGAACCATATTTTCAATAGTCATTTCAACATTACCGCCTTTCCTTGGGCGACCACGTTTTCTTGGTTTGCCACTTCCATATGTTGGTTCTAAATTATACATTGGGTCGTTTTTCCAAGAATCATCTTTTTCTAATGCTTCTAATCTTTTCATTAAATCTTTGTATGCCTGTGTGCGTCTGTTTAGTCCTTCCATCATTTTCCTGAGTTTCTCTTTTTCTAATTCATTGTGCTCTTTTCTTCCTTCTTCATATAAAAGAGTTTCTCTTTGATAAGCAGGAGACGCTGGGTCAGTTTCAAATATATCAGTTGGGTCCACAGGTCGGGTAGAAGGTTCAATAGGAGGTTGTCCGAATAATCGTGCTGCTAAATTAATTCCACGAGCATAAGCACTACGGTCTGATTGGTTTCTAAACATACCACCATCTTTGCGAGGACGACCACGCCCACGTTTACCACCTCCAACAACTTGAATTGTTTTAGATGGTTCACCATCCATAACTACTTGGACGCTTGGAGGCAGTGGTACTTTTTTAGGGCGACCACGCCGTTTGGGAGTTAAATCTAACCCAGAACCAAGAGCAGGTACTCTATCACCAAGCAGTTTTCGTGCGGGCAGTCTTGGTACTGCTGGTCTTATGCTTGATGCCATTGGGTCAGTAGTTTTTCCGTAAAACTCGGCACGAGTTGGCATTTTAGGAAGTTTATTTGGTTGTTTTCTTCTTATATCTAATCCAGTTCTCTGATAATGTGCTTCTCTTTGTTCGTCACTCATTGGAGTATTATCAGGGTTATAACCTTCAACAGCACCCCATCCACTTCCTAATATTTTATCTATTTCTTTTTTCGCTTTTGTATAGAGTTTCTTGCCCTCTGGTAAAAGAGCAGTTCCAAGTTTATTAATGTGTGGTTTAAGCATCGCAATAAGTTCATCAGCAATGGTCTCCTTAACATCACCGCCACCTCTTAATGTGTTGATTTCTTTAGCAATATTCATTAATGCTTGTCCTTTGGGACCTTGTAGAGCAGCACGCATTTTTTTTGGGTCGCTCAATCCAAACATATTTGATAAACCACTTCCTTCTCCACCACCGGTTAATTTTTTTAAATAATTACCAATATTCGCTAGTTCTGGAGAAGTTGCTAGACGAGCAGTAATACCACTTTTGTCTGCTGCCTCACGTACTTTTTCAGGGTTTGAAATATTTGTAAGAAACTTATCAAGTGAGTACTTTTTAACTCCGCCTCTTCCAGGCGGTGGACCGGCACCTCCCCTCCCATACACTTTTTCTTTATAATTTTTAATTGAAGCGTTAATTCCTGTGTTTTCTCCAAATTGGTCTAACATTCTGCTTACATTAATTGCGCTCATTTTGTTTAGATTAAGTCCGCTTCCAATCTGGTCTTCAATCATTTTATTAGCAGCACTTCTATAAATTGGATTATGAATGAGAGTTGATGCGAGTTTTTTTAAACCAGATTTTGCTCCCATTTTAGCAATTGGAATTACTGATTGCCCTAAATCAGACTCAGCAAATTGTCTATAAGAATCTCTCATTTTTCCAGCACCCATCATACTTTGAGTTGGAGCAACAAAATTGCCACCTTCATCTCTATAGATTTCTCCTACATTTCCTCCGTGATATCCGCTGCCATTATTGCCATCCATAATTTCTTCAAATACATTCACTTGATATTCTTCCTGATTTACATCATACAATTCTTCAGCATTATACTGCGGTAAATATGCCATACTTCCAGGTAAGATTTTTTGAAATGCCATTTTATGATGTGGCGAAATCATACCCGGGGGTCGTCTTAATGGTTGACCGGCATCAGTTGCTCCTCTATAAATATGGGGATGATTTAATATTTCATTAACAACTTCACCTCTATCATTAACAAAATTGCCACCATAACGTCCAATATCCCCACACCTTGCTCCCCCAACCCTTCGTGAAAATCGGTCAGTATAATCCCGTGCCCCTCTAAATAATCTTTGTGGTTCCATATAGGTTGGTTGCCCGTTAGTATCCCTATACATATCATTTGCGTGTAGGTCCTCTAATAGGTCTCGGTTATATTCAGTATTGTAAGTATTGCCGTAGTTTCTGCTTGCCATTACTATATACTATAATAATATAAAAAAATTAGAAATTAAACTTTTTATATTATTTGCGGCATTTATAAATAATAAATATACCACCATTCTAAAGTAGAATTATCATTTAAATCCCTATAACAAGGATATACTCTGTATCTATGTTCTAATCGCTTACTGTTCCGTTGTTGGGTCATCTTCCAAAGACCAGTCTTTTCAATTTCTTCAAAATCAGAGACTGAAAATACTTTTGACCCATTAAACTTATGGTCGGCACGAACTTGCCAAAATCCATCTTCTGTTTGCTTACGTCCTCGCATATTTGGTCCTCCAAATCCTCGGTCCTTTAAATGGGTCTTCCAATGATTTATTATTTCAAGAAAAGTTTTTACTTTAATAATAGGTGCTGGCATTACTACAGTATTACTGCTTCCACTTGTAGAACTGGTTTCAGAGGAAGTATCATCATCTGTTGCTACATACTCTTTTAGATTATAAGCAGTATCATTTTTATTTTTACAATGCCAATTTACTTTGATTGCTTTCTCAGACCACTCATCTTCTGTATTTTCTTGATATCTTTGAACTGTTTCAATATTTGTATAACAAATACTAAAGTCATTAGTATCATACCCAAGCATACGACTAACTAAAGATTGAAGCACTACACTATCATCAGGTTTTTCAGGGCACCTGTCATAACAAACCCCTAAATAAGTTTTAATTAAAGTTTTCGCAGCACGTAATTTTTCTTTTACAAAAATAATAGTATGCCGTTTTGGTTTAACTGAAAGTAAAGTATTTATATCTTCCTTATCATTTTGAAAATAATTAACATAATCATATTCATTACCATACATATAGGTCATAGATTCTTTGATGCGGGCAAATCCATCACACGCTGTAGGCACTCTAAAAATATGATATAAAAATCCGTGCTCCTGTCCTAACTCATTTATATCTTTTCTAACACAATTTAATACTGTATAGATTTTATGTCTTGATTTAAATAATACAGTAACTAAATATTTAAACTTTGTAATTAAATTATCTTCTTGCTCTAGACCTAGATTACTTAACATTACTACACAGTCATTTACAAACTTGGTTTCAGTTGCTCTTGAACCATCTTTTAAAACATTTCTTGCTAAACATAACCGGCAATCATCAAATAATTTAAATAGAACAATTTTAGTTGAATCATCAATAAATAAGTTAAAATGTTTTAACATATCATCAGTTGAAGAAGTCTCACTGCTTCCGTGGTTTAATCCTATAAATTGTTTAATTCTATGAGTAAGTAGTAAATCATATGAACTCACATAAGAAGGACTTGGTGCCATAAACAAGATTTTGCTGTGAACCGTAAAATCAATCTGCCAATCACGAAGGTCTGTTAGGACACCATCAGGAGTTGCTGATAGTTCAACAATTTTTACATCACGTCTCAGCAACTCTTGCTTATCAATTAACGAGCACGCTTGGAATGACTTAAACATACTTTGGTTTGATTTACACGCCATATGAACTTCATCAATTAAAATTAAAATATTTTTTTTGGTTTGCCCGAGTAGTTTTGGAAGTTCAGATTGAAGTTTCTTACAGTTAATAATTTGCTTATGAAGTGAAGGTGGCATTCGTTGTGCTGTTTGAGTTTTCCAATCCGTATTATTAAATCCACTTAAAATATACATATTTTCAATTGGAATGAAGAAGTTAGGGTCAATCAATGCTTGATAAATAATAGCAAACATACAACCGGTTTTGCCACTTTGTGGTGGAGCAATAACCATTTGATGAATCAGTTCAGTATTTTTAAAATTAGACATTACAGCAAGACCGGTGCTTAGTTGGTTTGGATGTATGGTACACGCTTCATCTTCTAGTTGGATTGATTCAATTTCAGCAAGCAAAATCTTATGCTTCGCTTTAATCTTTCGTTGTTCTACCAAAGTATAGGTTTCACATATTCTATTGTTTAGTTCCTCAAGCATCTAATATATACACTCAAATAATCTTTAAGTATATTTTCAATTTTATTTTTAAAAAAAAAATTGAAAATAAAAAAACGGAAATAATCTAGTCACAACCATCAGACATAATGCTGAACTACTACATTCCAGTTCCAAAGCAAGGCAATCATCCAAATATTAAAATGCTCCCATTTACTCTTTACAATAAGAAGTTCAGGGACACATTCTTGATTGGATTTCCTACTCTTCGTGATGTTATTAGAGATATTACATATTCCCAAATGGAAGTCTCTACTAATGATGGAAGAGTAGTTGCGATAGGTCAATGTTTAAATAATATGACTGCTCTGTGGGAAATGATAAGATACTCATTCTTGGATACTTGTAAATATGTATTTGATGAAGACCAAGAGCATAGAATGGAGTGTGATAAAAATTATTCAAACCTGATAGATATAGGATATATTGCCGGATACCAATATCCACACAATCAAACATATCATTTTGATGTATTGACTAAACTTCTAATGTATATTGGAGTTCACGAAAGGGGCAGACTATTAAGTGAATATGATAATTATCAAAGCGATGGGTCTTTAAAACTAAAAAAACGAGATATTCCATTTAGTCATCATCCGTTTGTACTTTAAATGCTTCCTTTTCACTCAACACAACCATAGGATACGTTTTTATGATAGTGACCCAGCGACTGCTTAATTTTTTTAATTTCTTAATTTGTTGCTTATCAAACCCAAGGTAATTTTCTAACAGATATTTTAGTGAGCGTCCGCCAAGCGAATGTGGAAAGATAGTTATGCTGTGTGCCTCATTCAAAATGCGTTTGGTGTCTAAACCAGCAGTTGGAACGTGACTGGTATAAATAACAGAGCAGTTATGATGCCGACCGGTTTCAAGTAAAGCATTTAATAAACTATTAACTTTAACTCGTTTGGTTTTATCAGTCAAACAGTCAGTATCATCAAATATCGTAAGAGAGTCTTTAAAGTCACTCGCATCTAAAGTAGCATCTAAAAACTTGTCATCAATAACCACACGCTTTAATGTTTTAACTTTATCAATTGACGAATCTTCGTTGAGTGATGAGATTAAGTAAATTGGATTGTGTGGGTAAATCTTATGATATTCATCAGCATATGCTCTAGTATAATAACTTTTGCCGGAACCAGAAGCACCGGTTATATATAAAATAGACCGCTCTTGCTGCTTGGTTGGAATCTGCTGAAAATGCTCTTTTGGTTTTGTTAGTTTTAGTTCTGTATATACTTCATCAACATTCTCATTTTCAGCACTAACTGATAAAAGTCTGCTCTTGGTTTTGTCTCCCTCAAATACTATCTTTGCTATAGTTTTTCCAACGTTTTCAACGTTCATTGATAATAATATATAATGTTAGATTATTATTTTAAAATATTAACTAAACCACTTTGTTAGTTTATACTTTTTGATTGCGTTCTCAGTCAATTGTTTCAACTTTTCAGTTTCATTAACTCCATCGCCTGTGATTTTTTTAACAATTTTTAGTTGTGTTGGGGTTAAAGGTCTAAACTTCTGGGTCATCAACATTTCCGCTATATCTTCATCTTTTACTTTCATATAGATTGGACCTAACTCATTTATAATAGTTAATAGTTTTTTCCTTAATAATTCATTTCCAATGAGTTTAGCATAACTATACAGTCTTTTTACTGCTTTATAGGGATTGCCCTCCTTATAGTATAATTCACTGTCGTGCCGTAGTGCTGCCAGCATCGCTTCAGTAGTTGAAAGTTCTGGGTTATATGTGGTAAAGTCTCCCATACTTATAAGATAAATATCACTCACTTCTATGAAATTGTTATCCTTAAAATAAATAATATCCATTTTGATGCGACTTGTAGTCTGGAGACAATCAGTAAAAAAGATTTGTTTTCTGTCTAATACTAAAACCCCAGCGGCAATTGTTTCTCTGTTCCAGCGGATTGCTTCTCCGCCTGGAAGTTGCCCGCACTTAAAGTCAGTAATCCAAGTATTTTTGGAGGCATACGCTTTGGCAAACTTTTCTTGAAATAATTTAAGTATATGCTCGCTTATAACTTCTTTTGAATTATTTCCAGGTGGCAGAGCGAAATCTTTTGTTTCCATTAAATCTACATCGGCAAAATGGTCTACATCAGGGTCATTTGCTGACCCCACTATATGTTGGTCTCCTCCTATAGATAAAAAATATCTTGCTGGTTTAGAATCTTCTAAAGTACTCACGGACATTTAATAATATAATATTAGATTATTTTTAAGAGTTTTGTCTTTAATGCGTTAAATCACTTAAAGACAAAATAAGTATTCTATATAGAAATGAGTGGTTTAACGTTGATTGAGTATGTGGTTAATGCTTACCTTAAAAAAGCAAATGAAGTTTTTGCTGTAGATGGTGAGGAAGAATCTGTAAAATGGCGATATTTGGCATCATTCATAAAAGAATGTGGAAAAGCAGCAATTGAAGATGGCAAATGTGTTCTTACACTAACACATCCTGAGACAAAAGAAGAAGAGAAAGTTATTATTGAGTTGGATATGGAATGCCAAGTTTTGAATACCTTTTTAAATAATTTAAGGGGCAACGCCCCTTAAACCCCAACCGGCGAGCGGGGACGGAACCCCGCATTTAAAATCTGAGGTTAATGTAAATGGAGAACTGGACTGATGAAGAATGTCAAGTATTAAATAATATAAGAATCAACTGTGTATTATTTGCCAACGCCCATAAGTCAGCATATTTTAAACTCAAAGATACTCTTATTTACTATCGTTTGCCTATTATTATTTTAAGTGGGTGTAATAGCATAATTTCAGTTGGACTTCAACCATATGCGACACAGGGGGCAATTAGTATAACAACTTCGCTGATTGCTTTAACTTGCTCTATCATAGGCAGTATTGAGTTATTTTTTGGAATACAAAAACGCTTGGAAAATCATTTAGTAGCACAGCGAGACTTTTATTTACTGGGTATAGACATATTCAAAACTCTTTCTTTAGCACCTCATTCTAGACCAATTCCAAGTAAAGATTATATTGAAAAATCTTATAATACTTACATTAGACTAATTGAAAGCAGTGATATTATTGGACGTTCTATTGCTGATAAATTAGTGCCTTTAACTAATCAAATTGGAGTTAATGGAATGCCATTGATTTCCGTAAGTGCTGAAGATTTATAATCTAATTAAATAATATAATGTTTAAAATACCAGCAAATCTTGATATGAATGTAATTGAGGAGCGGATTAAGACTCCACTAAGCGATGCTGACCTTGAGCGATATTTTGGTACTGGTCCAGAGAGCGAAGTAATTATTTATTCTGATTTAGCAAATTATAATACTATAGATGAGTTATTACCAAAGGAACTTGACTATAGGATTATATTAGTTGAGTTTAAACCTCATCAGGGTCACTGGGTTGTAGTATTAAAGTATAATGACACGATTGAAATGTTTAACTCATATGGCGAGAACGTAGATAAACAAAAAAATGGATTTGTTTCTAGAATGATGAATATTAGACTAGGACAAGGGCAGGACTATCTAACTCAACTAATGAAAAAGTCAGATGCCAAATATAGACTGGTTTATAACAAGAAAAAGTTTCAAAAAGTAAGTCCTTATATTAATACCTGTGGCAGACATTGTGCCCTTCGGATTATTTGCTGCGAGAAGATGATGATGGATTTAAGTGAATATACTCGGTTTATAGACCGGAATGAGAAAGCAACCGGTTTTGATGCTGACACTCTTGTATCAATTTGGATAAATTAACCGGTTAAAATAAGGGGCGATGCCCCTTAAACCCCCTAACGGCGAGCGGGGACGTCCCCGCAAATATTTTCTTTTGCTTTAATAAAAATGTCTTCGCATAATTCTATTCCTATAAACTTGCGGTTCATTCCTTTACAGGCAATACCTGTAGAACCGCTTCCCATAGTAGGGTCAAGAACAACATCGCCTTCTTTACTATAGTATTTTAAAATCCAATTGATTAAATCAACTGGTTTTTGAGTGGAATGCTTTCCTTTTCTACTTTTAATTTCTAATATACTATTAGGTAGTGGGGGGTCATAAACGCTTTCACCATCTTTTCTCATAAAATCTGGTCTATCAATTATTCCATATAATTCGCTATTGTTTGTATAGTCAGTAGTATCTCTAATAACGCTATTTGGTAGTGGTGGGTCATACACGCTTTCATCTCCTTTTTGTAATTGTCTAGGATAATGATATAATTTTCCGCTTATAAATCTTTCATCGGCGTTATAAACATCTTCTTTTACTGCTTTATCTTTTCCTCGTATTTGTATAACACTATCTTTTAAAAACTTATGACTGTGACTTGATAAATCATAAAGCGGAAGTTTTCTATAAAAAACATAAATCATTTCGTGTTTTCTCATCGGCATCTTTTTAGCGTTCATAAATCCACAACTTGCCGATTTAACCCAGACCAAATCATATCTAAAGTTCTTTGGATTAGATACGATTAGTTCAACTCCAAACTTTGTAGTAGTAGTAAAAAAGATTGGAGTTGTTTCTTTAGTTATTCTATTGATTTCTTTCCAAAACTTTTCTAAGTCTATCTTGATATCCCAAGCACAACTTGTAATTCCATAAGGTAAATCACAAAATACTAAATCAACTGACCCTGGTTCAATTTCTTTCATAACTTCTAAACAATCTCCATTAAATAATTTAATGTTCTCCATATTATTTAACATTAGATTATTTTTTTTCGTTTTAACCGGTTAAAATTGAAAATAATAAATCTTCGTTTATAACATCAATAATGGAGTTTGTTGATGTTATAGGTTATGAGGGTCTTTATAAGATTAACCAAGCAGGTGAGGTGTTTGGAGTTAAACGACAAAAAATAATGAAACCAAGAGTTAGAACTGGATATTATTTTGTTACTTTGTGTAAAGATAGTAAGCATCATAAAAATTATTGTATTCACAGATTACTTGCTCTACACTTTTTACCAAATCCGCTAAACTTGCCAGAAATAGACCATATAGATAGGAACAGACTAAATAATTCATTAAATAATTTGCGATGGGTTACCCATAGAGATAATATGTTAAACAGAGGTTTGGTTACCACTTCTGGGGAGCATCATATAAATACTACACTATATGATACTTTTCAAGTTAAGATTC
>Ga0181362_1000157_pt1 | contig 12850 bp, 12 predicted proteins | sample Su13NDMM110SN_FD_130095 | JGI IMG/M metagenome (GOLD analysis project Ga0181362, IMG submission 130095) | Freshwater viral communities from Lake Michigan, USA - Su13.ND.MM110.S.N | ecosystem: Environmental > Aquatic > Freshwater > Lake | place: USA: Michigan | collected 2013-07-16 | reverse complement strand
TTGATCAAATCCAGATACATTTGCCAAAGAAAGCGCAACACAAACTCTGATCTCCTCCCAGTCTCCGAAGTCAAATGGATAGACAAGAGATTCCTTTGGTTCTAAAACCAAGCATTTATGCCCACTGGCAGGAACCCTATCGAAAATTGTAGCCATATCAATAAAAATTATACGTTATACATGTTAATACACTTTTGTTATTTTTCTTATTTATAAATAAATAATCTTATCATTAAGAATACTTTTCGATTAATATTCCATGCACCCTTAATCTATTTGAGAGAAATGGATTGTGAATATATAAAGCATCAGGTATTGGCGCTGGTGTTCCCGAATTATTAAAAGTAGATGTAAAATAACCAGTATCTGGAGATGAAGTAAATGCAATATTAGCTAAGTCTTTTCTCATTTGGCTTAAAGATGGAAAATTCAAAGCAAAGGGTGGAGCACCATTTGCCTGAGATTCAGCATCATTTTGATGAAACTTCATAGCAATAGAATAAGATTGATTTGATGTTCCTCTATTTTTTATTTTAATTTCCAAACAAAACATATTACAAAAATAAGAATTTAGTCCACTTTGATTAATAGTAGGAGGCAATTTTATCTGGGTATAATTAGTATATGCGGGTTGCTCATTAAAATTTCCACTAGGTACAATAACTGGAACTGCATAATAAATTTCACACGTTTGACCATTATTATAAGTATATAATGTAAGAGGGCTATTATTATAATATGGAGGTGCTACATTTTCACTTCCAACTCCGATATAAGAGCATTTATTCGAATCGGGATAAGATTCATTATTTGTTTTTATTCCAAAGTAAAAACTTCTTGTATAATCATATCTCCCCGCATTTTCAATTTGCTCTGGTTCTATTCCTCCATTTAGTTGTGACCAACTTGTTAAAGAGAGTGCAACCCCAACTCTTATTCTTTCCCAATTTCCAAGATCGAATGGATATGAAAGAGATTCTTTTGAATCTAGAATTAAACAGTTTTCTCCGCTTAAAGGAACTCTCTCGAAAATTGTAGCCATATTAATAAAAATCTATAGAATTAAAGTCTGTAAAATTAAAATCATTTGATCCAGAATTTATTGCACCAGAATAAAATTTTACTATATAACCGATGTATTTTCTAGAAAGTATATCACTACCCGAAACATTTTCTCCATATGTTAAAGAATTCTGAATAGATAAATTACCAAGGGTGTTACCAGAAACAAATCCAGAAACAAAAAATGATTGACCAGTTAAAGATCCAGTTTGATATAGATCAAATCCATCATTAAAATAAGTATTATTGTTTTTTATGTAACCAGCAACTTGTTTTAAATAATAAATATCTTTTGTTTTTCCTACTCCACTCTCAAAAAATAATCTCTTCCCAGTATCGTAAATATTAAAATCTTCTAATATAAAATCAAAATATTTTTTAGTAGAAGTAACTTTTATTACTTGACCGTCTTTGGACGAAGAAAGCATTAACAACTGGCTTGGTGGTTTTTGCGAGGATTGCTCATTGGATGTCCAAAAGCTAGATTTTGTAATAAAATCTAAACCACTAGTAGATACGCCAGTTACTATCATTTCCCTATTCCATCTGTTTGTCCCATATCTTTTTGCTAAAAGATTACCCTTTTTGTAAAAACATGTAAATTGACCTGTCCTAAATTCAAGATCTCTTCCAGTTACAAAACTATAATTATTTAAGTTTGTTGAATTAACTAAGGTTGGTGATTCACCATTCCAACCAGTTTGAAATAAACTTCCGCTGATTAAAGAAAAAACTCTAACTTCTGGTTTCCCAGCGTATCCAACATTAGAATCTCCGTTGTCTTGAAGAGCAATTACTGGAATTCCAGAATTATCAAAACACATCGAGAAATTTGTAAATCTATCTATATTGGAAGAAGCTAAGTTATTACCAAGCCAATCAATCTTAGTTCCAGTAAAGTTTTTTCTTGGGAATTCATTATTTTCAAGTTTTCTTACTTTTATCTCATTATTTTGAAAATATCCTCCCCAAAAACCAGTAAAAAGTTGACCACTAGTTAATGGAATACCAGTTTGATTAGGTCCAAAAGAAACAAAATCATGACCACGCGCATTCTCAAATCCGCCCCAGTACCCATAAGGCAAATATTCTTTACCAGTTGGAATATAAGTAATCAAGTTTGTATCCTCTTATAAAAACATTCTTCCGAAATGAATTGCTGACCAAATTCATCTGTACCAGTTATTGAACTGCAATAATCAAGAACATAAGAAGAGGGTGAATTATTATCAAAAGCTTCGGTAGCATAAACATTTAATTTAGAAGAATTAAAGTCAGTTACATAACCTTTCCAAGAAAAAGAACCAACAATTCTATTTGATATACTGGACGAAAAAGAAACTGTAGTTAATTTTAATCCTTTTATAAAATATTCTATAGCCAAAAAATCAGTGCATGGTTTTTTGATTATTATCTTTATGTCTTTTGATTCATCATAACAACCTCTCGCCAAAGAATCTTGCTGTAACTTTGTTAAAATAATATCCGCCGAAAGATCAATTGATACTGGCATCTTCATTTGTCTATTTGGCGAATATTTTCCCATTATATAATTTTCATCCCGTTGGATTCCAATTCTTAATGTAAAGTTTTGCAAAAGACAGGAATTTGATCCAGACATATGAGTTGCAAATCCAAAATCAATTGGAATTTCCATCATTATATCACCATGAGAAAGAGCGGAAATTTGATCTGGAAAACTTCCGTTTTCATTAAACAAAGAACTTCCAGATCTTATAGAGAACTGATTTCCATAAAGTTGTCCATTATCGGCTAAAGCAGGACTAGTTAAATTGATTGGATTTCCAGTATAAGAATCTACATTTAGTGCTTGTCCATTTACGTTTGAAACTACAAACTTACCAACTTCCGCTGTTACTAAATATTCGTTAATAAGACAATTGCCAAGGCCAAATATATTACAACTACCTATATTGGATAAATTTGGCTCTTTATTATTATTAGATGCTAAAAGATAGAAATTTTTTTCTGTATTTAGATTTTTAAAAAGTGATTCGCCTGTTCTATTGACCAGCAAACCAACCTTTTTTTCATTTTGTCCATTTGTAACTAAATAGTTATAATTAAAATTAACTATTGGAGCTTTATTTTTTGCATTTTCAAAAGATAAATCAGTATATTGAACTAATTCCCTATTGAAATCAATTGAAAAATCAAAAGATTGTATTCTTGAAAGTTGATTTATTGCGCCAGTAGCAGTCTGGTTAGAAAAAGAGTCCCCAGAAGAAACAAATAAAGCTACATTATAAAAATTATACACAACTTATTGTCTTCCCAGTTGAGGACCATATTGATTTTCAGAGCCGTTAGCAGTAGAATATTGGTCTATTGTGTAAAATTGAACTTGTCTAGCAGTAGATAAGCCACGGTTATATAAATCAGCAGCTTCTTTAGCTTGTTCGGTATAGTCTTTTGCTAAATCTCTAATTAGTTTTGCCTCTGTTGTGCTATTAGAAAGAGATATTGAACTATCGCCTTCTCTAACACTTAAAACTCTTTTCACACCAGCGGCACCAAGATAATTTAAAACTTCTTTTTTGTAATAATTTCCAATATAAAGCAAGAAAGAAATAGCTTGCTCACCAGGATCTAAAGCTGGACTAACGCATCCACTTTCTTTTGTGTAGCATTTATATGTTAGTGCGCCAAGCTGCCCCAAGAATGAATCGCTGAGTAGTTTGCCACTAATAAAAGAAACGCTCGTAGAAGAAGGTGATCCTATCTCCCCGTAGATTTCATTTGCCAGCCCAGAAATATAATTACAATTCATTCTGAGTGATACACTAAATAATTAAATTAACGTCCGCGAGCTAACAAATTAGCAATATCTTCTTCGTCTTTTTTTGGTAATTTTGCGGTTACTGGGTTCGTATTCTTTACATTAACGAATGCAAATTTTGCTTTCAAGAACTTAGTAACCAATCTATCGGTCAATACCGCCCTAGATACAGCGTTTGGAATAACACCTTGTTGAACTGCGTGACGTTGCAAATCAGCAAGATTCATTTCTCTTATAAAAGACTCATATTCAGCTTGAGTGTCTTGCTTGTATGGGAATTGACTATATCCAACTAGTGAATAAATTGAGTCCTCTGGACCCTGAATTTCAACATTTCCTGTAGCGATTTTAGAAGCGAGTTTTTTTGTGCGTACCATATTTTTTCCTTTTTTCCTTTTTCCTTTATAGTTATACTTAGCATTGCTAATTACACGCAAAGTCAATAAATTTATACCTTTATTTATTAAAAAATAAACAAAAAAAATCCCCACCTTTTGAGTGGAGATTAATTTTTAGTTTTTTAACTCTATTACGAGATTAGACCAACTAAGCCACGGCTATCTAGGATAGCGCGACCTTCGCGGGTTGAACCATAGAAACCAATGGTATCTTGACGATTTAAGAACTGATCGTCTGGTGATAGGCTGAAGGTTTGACCTTCCGCACCAGCTTCGCTAAGTTTAACGAGCGGATTGGTGCCAGCGAGGTTAAGACCAACGATGATTTGTTCGTTAGCTTGGGTGAAGGCAGAACCAGCATAGCTAGTAGAAGCGGCATATTTCGCGAATACTTTATTGTAACGACGACCTTTGCCCATTTCGTAAGCTACAACTAGCTCAACACCAAAGAAGCTGGGGGTACCAGCTAGATTCCAAACTCCGTTACGAACAGAGTCGGTAGCGGCGAGAACGGTTGATTCATCGGTATTTGGAACAGCTTTGGTATTAACAGGGTTGTAAGCAATAGCGCGGATGCTCTCTACGATCTCAGGGGAGACTAAGAGATGGGTGATTCCTTGTGAACCACCAACAGGGGTGCCACCGAACCAAGACGGTTTGGTGCGGGCAGCTAGGGTGAAGAGACGATTGATATCATCCATACCGAAAGAGCCAGCGGTAGCAGCGCGAAGAACTTGACGGGTATCAATTACGCCATCTTCATCGCTATCAAATTGAGCGTCAGCAATGGCTTTTAGAAGAATGTTAGCCGCATTGATTTCTTGTTTGACAAGAATTTCTTGAGCAACACGATTCATAGTAGCAGCTACTACATTAACGCGAGCTTCGCGAGCATACTTTTTCTTCATTGATACAGCGGTATCAAGAGTATAAGTGTTTAGGAATAGTTCGTCAAGACCACGAACTTCGGAAGTGGCAAGACCACCAGCGATTGATTGGGTCCAAACATTGATGAAGTTACGATCTTTTACATCGTAATAAACATCGAGTGGAACAGAAGGCGCGGTGCCTTCGGCATAGGTGTCAGAGGCGTAAAGATTGCCAACGACAGGGGCTTGTTCGACAACTTGTTGAATAACTGGACCCATGAAAGCCGCAAAGGATTCTTGAGCGGCTAGGGATTCATTTTTGTTACGAGAACCAAGTTGAGCGATAAGTTTAGCAGCGTCAGAACCTGCTTTGATAGAAATTTTTCCGTATTGTTCTTTCATGTTAATAAATTTATTTTTTTATACTACTTATGTTGATTAGAGACTGATCTTTACTTGGACATATCCACCGAAAGAAGAACCAGAAGTAGAGAGCACTTTGCAGATGTCTAGACCAGATCCGATATAAGGAGCGGCGTTAGCAGCGGCAATGAAAGTGATTTGACCAGCAGAACCATTGATAATACCAACAGAGCCAGGAAGAGGAGTCCCACTGTAAGCGCCTTGCTTTAGGGTATAAATACCATCGGTAGCAACAGGAACAGTTTCGCCAGAAGCGACGATTTGTTTTTCGGCTTTAACATAAGAATCGAGAAGAACAACTTTGCGACCATGTTCGTCAAATTCGATGGTGCCATTTAGGGCTAGGCCGAGAACTGCGTATTTGTTGTCGCCAGCGGCAGCGTAGCGAACTTTGCGAGGTTGCTCGTAGCGTAAGCTAACGGCTCCTTCAAAGCTTGCGCCAGGGCCAACAGCAGCAAAATCACCAGCGGAAAGCGCGGGATCTTGATTACCAGTTAGAACGGTAACGAAACGACCACCAAAGCCAGTGGTATTAAGAGAGTAGAAGTTAACAACGCCCCAAGGATTTTCTTGCTTGAAGGGAAGGATGTCTACGTAAGTATTATTGAGTTGTGACATATTTTATATCCAGTTATTGGTTTGAAAGTTGATACACTATTTTTTATTATTTTATACTAATATTTAGTTTTTTTTATCTTTTAACGCCAGCTACAGAAATTCCTTCAGAGAAAGCTCTTTGGGTTTTTTCACGTAAATCTTCTGTTATAGCAGGGGTATTTGGAATTTGAACGCTAGAAGAATCTTGTTTTACTGAAGCGAAGACTTCTTTTACGTCTAAAGTTTTTTCGTCGATTTCGACGGTAAGGCCAGCTTTAGCCATTTGTTGTTTCATATAATTAGCTTTTTCAGCTTTATATGATTTTGTTTTTTCTTTCATTAGCTTCTTTTGCTTGTCCATAAATAAAGAGAAAGCTTCGTCTGACTTCATTGCCTTAACTTCATCTACGAGAATAGAACGATCATCTTCCTCTAGATCGAAAGTTTCATCTAAGGAAGCCATGCGGTCATTGAATTTTTGTTCAGCAAAGGTGGCAGCTTGTTTTTCTTCGATTTCGTGTAGTTTGGCCTGAAGATCTTCGATAGCTTTTCCGAGATTAGAAGCTCTATCTTCAAGTTCGGCTCTTACTTTTTCAGCAACGGCAGCGGCTTCTTCTTTTTGTTTTAGTTCAGCAGCGTATTTTTCAGAAAGCTCTTTAACTTTTTCTTCCATAAAGCCTTGAATTGAGGCAACGGCAGTTTTAGCTTCTAGTTTGGTAAAGTCCGAATAGTGGGACTCTAGTTCTTGTAATGATTTAATGACCATAGGAATTTTTAATTTGAATTTATTTTGTTTTACACTAAAATCTTCATTGTTTATATTTTCATCTCTCGCATCTAAATATTGAGATAAAGGATTTTCGGTAGCTTTTTCTTCGTTATCTTCGACTTTAATTACTGAATCTTCATTGACAACTACTATTCCTTTTATTCCAGATGCGGGATTTTTTACAATTCCAGCACCGACTGGAAGTATTTCGTCTTTTAGAATACGGAAAATAAGCATACCGCCATCTTTTCCAGAACCACCGTTAGCTTTTAGTTTGCTATCAAAGCTTTCCCATTCAGCACTTTCTTTAGTAATAAAACGCGCATTTGGATTTAACGCATTCTTATCTGGGCTAACGCAAATTAAATAATCATTAAATAAGAACTCGAAAGAGGTGGATATCGCTAAATAATTATCACTTTTTTCGTTGGAAGCTTCTTCTATAAGAGAGCATAATTCAGGATCTACCACACGCCATAAATATCCTCCAACTACCAATTGAATTGGACTAGATTGATTTTTTATTTCTTCTTCTTCGATAATTTCATTACTTGGATAAATAGACCAGCCGAATTCATCAATTACTCCGCGAACTGAGTCTCTATTATGCTCTAAATTTACTTGTTTATATTTAAACTTTTGAGCCACTTCTACTAAATCTTCCAATAAAATACAATCATCATTTTTATTAGCGTAATTAGCTAAAATTAAATTACTTGCAAATACAAGTAAATCAGGATTTTCAATAATCTTATCTTTTACTTCCTGATCGAATATGTTTACTAATGAATTAAGAGATGCTATTGCTAATTTTTGCTTTTCTTTTGATTGTGCTGGAATGCTTTTAGCATGTGTTTCCAAGAAAGTGCGATAAGCATAATCTTTTCCATTAAAATGATACATAATAAACTTTATTACACTACTTTCGTTATTATTTCAATATTTATATATCAAATCTTTAAAACGCCAGCACGCCTAAACAGAGAATCCAAGTCATTGGATGTCTTGCCAAGTGATTCAGCAAGCTGCGTAAGGGCGGGGCTGGAACGATCAACGAAGTTACCGTATTCAAGAAAGTTAGTGAGTATGAAGTTACCCGCAATAGCGGCTTGCACGGTGGCAAGCAAACCATCCTCAATAAGTATTTGTCTGAAAGCCCAGAGCGGCACGGTGGCGGGAGGTGCGGGAGGTGCGGGAGGTGCTGGGGTAAAGCGCACAAGTTTTTCAAGATCAACGTCCCAACGAATACGGTCGCCAGAAGCAAGGACAGCTGCGCGGGTAGTCGGCGCACCGTCAAGCCAAATTGGGCGCGTTAGCGTTGCGATTTCTTCGGCTTGCGCATCGGTGATTTCGACATGACGGATGCCTGAGAGTGGTGCGGTATCGCGCACGCGACTGATGCCGTGTTGAGGGCCAAGGATTGCGTATTTCATAGTATATTAAAGTGAATTAATCCAGTCAAACTTTTGACGGAGAGTTTCGGAAACGTCACGACCAAGAACCTCGTTCCAGTCAGGGCGAAGCGGGGTAACGGCTCCGCGAATAGTATGGTCACCATAAGGCCAGCCTATATCAATTTCCTGCGTGTATTGTGCGACGTTTGTAAAGTCATGAGCGGTAAATTCTTCGCCCAGATAAGCCCAAACCTTCGCCATCGTTTCGGCTGGTTTGGCAGTAAGTTCTTCTGCGTGAACGAAAAGCACACGGTCGCGGAAACGGTTTGCCGTCTCATGTACACCTTGCAGCGCAGCAGGTACTGGACCAGAGTTTAACCAACCTTGGACGCGCCCATTAAGAGTAATCCAACTCGCATCCTCGCCAGGTGCAAAACGAACTGGAGATTCGCGGTGTTTCTTTTCTAAAGATGATACAATCCCACGTATATCGCGGACGGGAATAATAAGTTTTGCATTGGGAAATAGATGAAAAAGTAAATCGGGCGACATACACCACGCACGCGACTTTTCAGCAACTACTGGGCGTTCGGTTGCACTATCATACGCATGAAGGATTCCGCCACGCACGAAGTCTGATGCAATACCCGCCATGATGACGGGAGGAGTTGCCTTTGCGGTAACACACTCAATACCCTTACGAGCATTCTCAGCAAGATCGTAAACCGCACTTGTGGGGGTGGAGTGAACGCGAGGATTCTGCGCCATCAATTGCATGAGTAGCGTTGAACAGGAGCGAGGAAGACCAGATATGAAATGTACTTTTTTACTCATTATGGAAGATTAGGATAGGTTGTCCAGTTGGACAGGACGGTGACACCGGACTTACCTTTAATTGTCTGGCTCGCACCTGTCGTCCAGCCTGAAGGTGTGTTTGGTGCAGGGCGAAGGCGGATAGTGGTTATGGAGGAGCCTGTTAAAGCAGTAGCGTTGAGTCCAGATAAGGGGGCATTTATAAATACTCCAGAGGTCAAGGTGGTGCAGTATCGGAACGCATCACCGCCGATACTCGTCGCAGCGGGCAGACTGATGGTTCTAAGGCTGGTGCAGCCGAGGAACGCGGTGCCGCCGATGGACGTTGCAGCGGGCAAGCTTACGGAGGTGATGGCGGTACAATAGGCAAACGCATCACCGCCGATACTCGTCGCAGCGGGCAAGCTTACGGAGTTAAGAGCGGAACAATACATAAACGCACTAGCACCGATGCCCGTAGCTGCGGGTAGGCTGACGGAGGTGAGGGCGTTACATCGGTAGAACGCACTACTGCCGATACTCGTCGCTGCGGGCAAGCTTACGGAGGGAAGAGCGGTACAATAGGAAAACGCACTACTGCCAATACTCGTCGCTGCGGGCAAGCTTACGGAGGTAAGAGCGCTACATTGGTAGAACGCACTACCGCCAATACTAGTCGCAATAGGAAGAGAGATACTGGTGATGCCAGCTTCTCTAAATCCTTGAGAGCCAACACTTGTTACAAGCGGTCCTGAGAAAGTACTAAGAGAAGTGCACTCGTAGAACAATTCATCCGCGATGGTTGTTACAAGGGGTAGATTGGCACTTTGGAGAGCGTAGCAATACATAAACGCCTGACTACCAATACTCGTCGCAGCGGGTAGAGATATACTCGTTAGATTATCGCAATACTTGAACGCACTAGAACCGATACTTGTCGCAACGGGCAGTGAGATTGTTGTGAAGTTACATCGGTAGAACGCCTCAATACCTATACTCGTTGCAACAGGCAGGGAGACGGTTGTTAAGGGGGGGCCGTAGAACGCACTTTGCCCAACGCCTGTCACCGCTGGCCCTGAGAAACCACTAAGAACGCTGCATCCCTGAAACGCCTCGGCTTGGATCGTTCTCACAACAGGCGTATAAATGCCTGTAAGTGATGAGCAATTCCTGAAAGCGCGTGTCCCAATGGTCGTTATACCAGGTAAAGAGATGGTCGGTAGATCTTCACATTGAAAAAATGTGTCTGTGCCAATACTACCCACCAACGCAGGGGCAACAACGGTGTTTAGCGCGAAACAACTTGAGAACGCCCCAGAACCGAGACTAGTCGCGGAGGGAAGCGAGATGTAGCTAAGATCTCCACAATTATAAAATGCCGATCCTCCAACGCCTGTAACGGCAGGAAAGGAGGCAACCGCCAAATTATCACAGGATGAAAATGCATTAAAGCCAATCGTTGTCGCGTTCTGTCCACCGATTATTGCCGATAGGTACTCGTTACTAGCTAATGATGGCGAGGTCGAAGCCGTGGCTGATGGCATCAATTCATTTACGTCGTCGGACAGGAAGATAGTAAGAGGATTCAGGCTACTTTCCATCGAAATGGTTTTTTCTGTTCCAGAGGAATTTTTTGTTTTAATAACAGTATTACCAAGTCCGTCATCCTCTGCGTATAAGAATGTTTTATCAACAGGGGGATTGCCCAAAGCATCGGCATCAAATTCGGACAGAACTACAACTCCGTCAATTATTTTTTGGTTTTTTGCTGAAGGATCAAAGGGCATATGGAATTATTACACTAATTTATTAAAAAATAATCAATAACTAGTGGTATGGTGAGTAATGTTTATTAAGAGCGAGTTAGTCTGCTAATAAAGTAGATATTTCTCATGGAAGATTAGGGTAAGTTGTCCAGTCAAACACAACTTTAATGCTACTTTTACCCGCAATTGTCTGTCCATTACCTGTCGTCCAGCCAGCTGGGGTGTTTGGCGCGGGGCGAAGGTGGACGGCGGTAATGGATGAGGTGTAAAATGCTTGATCGCCAAGCCCCGCCAAGGGAGCGTTTATATAAAGCCCAGAAGTAAGAGAAGTAGAGTAACCGAAGGAAGATGCCCCAAAACTCGTTGCAACAGGAAGCGCAATAAAACTGAGGGAATTGCAGTATTGGAACGCTCCGCCTCCGATGCTCGTCGCAGCGGGCAGACTCACGGAGGTGAGGGCGTTACATTGGTAGAACGCATTAGTGCCGATGCTCGTCGCTGCGGGTAGGCTGACGGAGGTGAGGGCGTTACAGTCGTAGAACGCATCACCGCCGATACTCGTCGCAGCGGGTAAAGATACGGTTGTCATACTGCACTGTCTGAAAGATCTGTAACCGATACTAGTCGCAGCGGGTAATGATATGGTTGTTAGGTTGCTGCATTCCAGGAAAGCACTGCCACCAATAATCCTCGCAGCGGGTAATGATATGGTCGTTAGGTTGTTGCATGACTGGAAAGCGCCGTCTCCGATACTCGTCGCAGCGGGTAAAGATACTGTTGTTAGGTTGTTGCATTCTGGAAACGCACTAGCTCCGATGCTCGTCGCTACGGGTAAATATACTGTTGTTAGGTTTTCGCATCCTTGAAACGCACTAGCACCGATGCCCGTAGCTGCGGGCAGACTTACTGATGCAAGAGCAGAGTCGTTGATGAATGCATTGTTCCCGATATTCTTTGCGTTCTGTCCACCGATTACTGCTGATAGGTAATTGTTGTTAGGTAATGATGGCGAGGTCGAAGCCGTTGCTGATGGTGCCATTGCCGTGTCATTAGATAGGAAGATCGTAAGAGGACTCAGGCTACTTTCCGTGGAAAGAGTTTTTTCTGTTCCGGAGGAATTTTTTGTCTTGAAAACGGTAGATCCAAGTCCGTCATCTTCTGCGTATAAAAATGTTTTGTCGGTAGGAGGAATTCCTAGAGTATCAGCATCAAATTCAGATAGAACTACAACTCCGTCAATTATTTTTTGGTTTTTTGCTGAAGGATCAAAGGGCATATAAAATTATTACACTAATTTCTTAATAATAAAAACTTATTAAGAATTTAAGGATTAGAAAAGGTTTATAATCCAGTGCCTAGCACATCAAGTGCCTTTGGGTTATAACCACCAAAAGCAATGGGTGGCGGAAAGCCGTTACGAAAAAACTGATACATGATTCCGTTGTTAAACGTGCCACCTTTTACTAAACCATTAGTGCGAGTGTAAGTTCCGTTAAAAGTGCCGCCTGTGATATCGCCATCGTTATGTATAAATGCGCCGTTAAATGTGCCTCCGCTAATTGTCGCCCCACCCGCTGTAAACGTGCCATTAAAAATACCACCACTTATGCTTCCGTCGCCTAGATTAAAATTAGCAAAAGTGCCACCAGACACAATTCCACCAACAACTAATTCTGTATAATTACCTGCGTAAATACTAAGTGATTGTACGTTATCGTTAGCATTATGTCCCATAGTAAACGGGATTCTGCAAGTTCCTGTAATCGCAAAGGGGTCGCCGTTTGAATCAGCCCCAAAACTTCCACAATTTGCTCCTCCAGTTCTTGGTGAAGTTGTAACACCAGTAGCAAATTCAAGGTCGTAACTGCTGTATAGGTTCTCAACTATCCACGGAGCGGCGACTGCTGGACCCGTTCCGTTGGCATTGGTGAACCAGTTACCAACCGTTTCCCAAAAATTATTTGCACCAGGTTTGAAATA
>Ga0181362_1000155_pt1 | contig 12960 bp, 21 predicted proteins | sample Su13NDMM110SN_FD_130095 | JGI IMG/M metagenome (GOLD analysis project Ga0181362, IMG submission 130095) | Freshwater viral communities from Lake Michigan, USA - Su13.ND.MM110.S.N | ecosystem: Environmental > Aquatic > Freshwater > Lake | place: USA: Michigan | collected 2013-07-16 | reverse complement strand
ACTACATATTGCCAAGGTTCAATACGTTCCCAGTTCATTATGCTATTGTCACTTCCTGTATTTGCGATACGGGTACACGCCATCCATCAATGTCTGCTTGATAATATTCTTCAGTCATATATTCATCCGCGTTGAATGAACCATAAATTTCTACTGTTGAATAATATTCTTCATCTAGTACTTTAACCCCAAAGATTGTACGACCTACATCTTTTTTCCAAAATGGAATTTCGCTACGTGTTCGTACTGTTCTTACTTCTACATTGCCAACATCTGGTATGTTCTTGCGTTGCTTGTGGTATTCATTTGGATACCAAGGAACAGACCATTGTAAATTATATGTACGTGCCACTGCCCATTCAGCAATGTTGGCTCTGATATTGGCATTAATTTCAGGTTCTAACTTACCCAATCGCTTACCTGCTGCGTAATTAGGTCGGTCTGTTGAACCAAACTTAGTAAGCCAACGTTCGATTGCTAAGTTAGCGCATACTCTTACTTCATCTTTGGTTAAAGTTACTATCATTATCCCACTTGCCTCTTAACACTAGAAGCCCAATGACCCCATAGTTAGCCAAATCCTTAAAGGAATCTTCAAGGGGTTCGTTCTTTGCTACTCTATTGTTGTCAAACAGGTTGTTGATTCGTGCTAATTTGTCCCACATACGTACGCGTAAACCATTGATGGCTCCGCCTGGGGATTGAGATATATTCTTTGGACCATAGTCATAGTGCTTTGCAATAAGCAAGTCACCAAGTTCCTTCATTACTGCTCGGACATCATCTTCGAAGTAAGCAGAGGAATTAAGAGTGTTACTTGTAGGTCTGACCCCATCTTCTCCGTCCGTATTATTTTCAATCCTTGGTCTGCTAAATGACGAATAATCTGCCATACTTCTTCACTCTCCGCCCTGTTCATCTTCGGTTTCCTCTGATAGTAGTCGCTGTAAATCACTGTCAAAATTCTGAAAAGCGGAATTGACAATCATATCCTCAACTAACTCATCCACTAGGTCGTAACCATTCTCTGATGCAAATAGTGTAACATATGTAGATTGTGTAATTAGTCTGATTTGTCTTGAATCTTCTGCATTGTTAAACATAAATCTTAATAGCGAACCCAGCATTAATTTAAAACCATTGGGAAGAATGTAATATGGGTCGAACTCTTCATCCTCTTCCAGCATATGGTCAACCAATGCGAACGAGTCGTCAAAAGTTTCACCACATTCGTGGCAATGGTTATGCGGGTCCTTGTCTGTCACACTATTCCAGCCTTTTCCTTAATGTATGCTGCTCCGTATTTGACATACGCTGAGTTGACATCTTCGCCATCTGGCAGTTGCACAATAGTAACGGGGAGTTCCCTAGCCAGTGAGCGTGCGAACTCTGTGCCTGGTTGGTCGCCGTCTGCAAAGACGAAGACTCGTTCGAAATCTGCGAGTAATCGCGTGTAATGTTTCTTCCATGAATTAGCACCAGGCACGCCCACACAAGGAATCCCCACACAGGAAGAAAGAGTAATAGTATCAAGTTCACCTTCACAAACTCCAATCCAATCACCTGCCCTTTCAACATCTAGTACGTTGTACATTTTTGTTTCAGCACCAGTCATGCCCATATACTTTGGTTCAACTGCTGGGTTAAGCGAACGAAAACGTAAGTCAACCACACCAGTTTTAGTTACATAAGGTATAGAAAGTCTACCCTTGAATGCTTCGTGCCCAATCTCAGGCTCCGCGACTACGCCTAATGATGCCAGACGTGCTATTGCTATTGAAATTCCCCGATTTTTTAGGTAATCTTCCGCCAGATAAATGTTTTCCGCGTAACGTTGGGTAGCCAGTCCCAGCAATTCTTTCTGCGATGCGCTTTGCTTCATTGATGTTCACACCTTCTTGACTTGAAACGATTTGCACGCTGTTACCTTGGACGCCACAGGCGAAACAAATGTAGATATTTTTGTCGAGGTTTGCACTGCCACTTTGGTGAGTGTCAGAATGAAAAGGGCACTTGAGGTTGACCTGTCCGTGTGTTGAGCGAAGAGTCGCTCCGTAGTGTATAAGTATTTCTCTGATACTAGGTAAGTCGTTGTCATTTTTTATCACCATAACCTGCCCCCCGTAATAAAATTACTGCGTCTTCTAACCTAAGTAAACATACCCAATCGGATATACTTTTTTCTCCTTGCCCATTGAGCCGTAAAACTACAACACCAAGGTCTTTACCATTTGCTCTTTCTTTTAATTGCGATATAGCAGACGCAGGATTGAAGCCCGTACGCGCCTTGACTTCCCAATCAATGCCCAGAGTGCCAGTGACATCAGAGCCACTACGCCCCGCGCCCGTACTCTCGGCATATGGGAACCCATTAAGTGCCAAGTACTCTGCAAGTACCTTTTGACTTCGGTATCCTCTATGCTTCCTGCTTTGTGATGCCACTTAAGAAGCACTCTTATCCCCACGGAGGATACGAATAGCCCACTCCATACCAACAACTAAACCATCAGTCCACTCATCGGTAGTAGGAATCTTTGCTGCTTCAATCTTGTTAATATATTTCTGAAGTTCTTCTTTAGTCTTAAGCATAATCATTTGACGCATCTCTTGCGTGATATCGTCTTCTTCTTCTCTTAGCATTTATCCACCATTCTCTGGTATGTCATCCATAAACATATACTCAGGGTTAAATGATAGCCAACAATTCAGGTTTGCGTTGGCATCGGCACGCCCATATCTATTCTTTACTGGAGCCACAGCCATAGAAGTCCCGACAACACCAAGGGTGCAGATAAGAGCAGGTAACTGAGCAACCTTACCTTGAAGGGCAGAACGAGGCTGGCAAGGATTACCAAGGACCGCTTCAGAAGTATGATGTAGAACAATAATCCCAGCATTAGTAGAGCGAGCAAGATATTTTAACTCCTTCATTATGGCACGCATTGATGCAAACTCTTCGCCACCATCGGTGGCTACATCCATCAGGTTGTCTACAAAGATTACCGTAGGTGGGCAGCCCCACATTTCTTCGAAGGCTGCTACTTCTTCATCTATATCTTGTAGGGTGGGGCTTGATTCAAACGACCAAACAATATGTGAACCCCTTGACAGGATTGCCTTTGTCCAACCGTAGTCTGAATTCATTAGGTACTCAACATCAGTTTGATTCTTACCACTAATCATTGATGCTAGGCGCATAGCCATAGTGTGAGCATTAGTATCAGCAGAGATATATAAAGTTGGAACCTTCATCTTGAGGGCTAAAGCCAGTGCTAGAGTGGACTTTCCCACACCTGGAGTACCCGCGAGCATAGATACTTCTGCTCTTCTAAATATAATTTTGTTAGATTCGAAAGCCTTAAAGCAATGTGGTAAGGGTTCGCCACCTATATCTTGACGTCCGATAGAACGGACAAGCGTTCTCACCTAACTTTGCCTCTAGCAATTTCTGCTGCTAAAGTAAACGCCCTTGCTTCGTGGTCATCATCAATATACTGTTCAATATCTTCAGCAATTTTTATACGTAATTCTTTTAAGTGCATCTCTAAAGTCTTTTCCATAATCATCCTCTGTCTTAAGTTAGAAAGAGGGTTACTAGTCACCTTCCCCAATAACTAATAACCCTCTAACCAATTCTATAGCATTGTGTCTTGTATTAGTTCTGCGGTTTGCATTGGTTCGGAGTTCCCTGCGGTGTTGGGCAAGCCCAGAACGCGTAAGGTGCTCCCGTCTTGCTGCTCGTTCCCGAACGGAATATCCGTGGACCGTGTACGCAAGTTGGAGCTGTTGTAGCCACTGGTGTAACGAACTGAGCCGCTGGCGGGGCGGTTACGAAGGATGGAGCGGGCGGCGTGACGGGAGTTGAAGGGGTGGTCACCAAAGGGGCTGCCGTGTAAGCACCGATAATTATCTTGCTTGTTGCAGCAATCTGCGTTGAGTAATCAGAAATGCCTTCTAGTAATACACTCAGTTCATCTGATGTATTTGCGCGGATATTAATCAAGTCACCATTCGGAGCCTTGACTGATACTTGTAACTTCCAGTCTTCTACTGACATAGTTTATTTTCCTTTTGTGAATTGGCAATGTTCTGTGAGTCCACAGAAATTACACGATTGTAGGTTCGGTAGAAATATACCAGCCTTGCGTGCTTTGTCAAAGCCATCAACAAAATACTCAAGCGTGTCCTTGGTATATCTACTTAGGTCAATCATCTCTCCTGTCCCAGAGTCGCGTGACATCCAGTAGTTTCCGAGATTTACTTCCACTCCTAACATCATCTCAACGCCTATTTTGTAGAAGCCAAGTTGAAGGTCAGAGGTTGGTCGTGCGCGTGATGTCTTTAAGTCAACGATAACTAACTTACCATCTACCTCAAAGATTCTATCAATAAACATCTTCACTGGAACACCAGCAATGATGGGATTCAACTCTAACTCGATAGCCTTGACACCTTGTGGGGTAGTCCAGATTTTCCAGTTAGGATTGTTCTTGCGCCATAGGATGTAGTTATCCACCCATACGGAACCATTGTTATTCCACCAAACAGCATCTTCTTTGTTTGGATTATCTTTAGTAACACGCCCTGCTTTGCGGGCGGTAGCAAAATCTAAACCTTGAGTTTCTTTAGTCCAAGCCTTAGTCCATAGTTCATTAGTCATTTTCTAAATCCCAAAGTTCGGCTGCATGGTGAAATGCTCTTCCACCTGCTGACCAGATTGATGGTTGCTCAGGTAGTTGTAACAATCTGCCTAGGTAGTACTGATAACCACAGGTTAAGAATGTTGTAAATGCTGAATAAGATACGTGTTCAGGTAGTTCGTATGAATCTAACTTAATCATCAGAGTCAAGCATATCAACCAAGTAATCTACTTCTTCGCGTAGTTCCTTAACTGATACGGATAAAACATAAAGAGCATCATCCAACTCAGCAAGCCAACTAGCAGTAACTTTGTCGTGATTTTTTTTGAAAAACATTTGTTCTCCCATCATAGTAGTTATAGATAGTCCTCCTTTGGAGGACAGGAGGTGACTCAACAAAGGAGAACTATCTAAGATTAGATTATCATATATTTAATTGTTATCTATATTCCCCCTGCGGGAAACTAGATTTAGGAAATGCCCCCCTACCCCCCATAAAAATTATGGTGGTAGAAAGTGCTCATCTCCTGCGGTTAAACCGTCATTGAGGTTTCGCCCCCACCCCTTTCGGAGTGGCGTAACCATACCACAAATCCTGTGATAGTCTGCGACACGCAGTAAGACGCGACTGCATTTGTAGGGAAAAGCAAAAAGAACCCCCCTTCCCAGTAGTGATACCAGGTTGGGGGGTCTTCTCGTCTTATAACCGCCTTAGAAGGCGTATAAAGGGTATATCTGGGTTACTTTGAACCCTTGCCGAACTCAGGTGCTGACTTGTCAAGAGCCTTCAAAATAGGTCCAACTAGACCAGCGACAAATGCTGTAGCCAATACCTTAGGGTCGTGCTGTCCTGCTGTGTAAAGTGCTACGGCTGCCGCCGCTGCTGCACGTACATAAGACAAACCGATTTGCTTTAACTTTTTTACATCTATCATTGTTACTCCTTAGGACTTAAAGACTGGCTTGCCGAAACCAACAATGGTTACAGCCTGAGACTTTCTCAACTTTGAGCCGTTCTTCTTCTTGTAAGCGCGTACCTTCAGGCAGACTTCTCCGCCATTGCGTTGGTCGCCCTTCTTGTCTGGGGCAGTATTGCCCTCAACACAAGTCACTGTTCCGTCACCATTGTCTTTTACCACAATCCCAATATGTGAGATTCTATCTACACCATCATTAGGAAAATCAAAGAACACGATGTCTCCTGGAAGTGGCATAGCATCTGCTGCCTTCTCCCACTGGTTCTTCTTAACAAATGCTGACGCACCTGCTGGGGTGTATACACAGTTAGGAACTTTAAGTTTAACTTCGTTAGCACACCACATAACAAATGACCCACACCAAGGTGCGTAGTTAGCCTTTGTAAATGCGCCATACTTTGTTTCGTTTTCTTTTGGTCCTTCAATAACACCAATTTGAGATTTTGCTGTTTCAATAAAGTCAATACGTTGACCCATTAGTTACTCGCTTTCTTGTCCACCTTAGCGAAGGCAGCGTTGATTTCGTCCGCTGTCAGGCTTCCATCATTTAGGAAGAAGCGAGCAAGAGCCTCAAGTACACGGGCACAACCAAGTGCACCTGCTAGTACTGCTGCTTGCCATACTTCAATACCAACCAATGAGCCAGCACCGATTACACCGAGAGCCTCTGCTGCGATAACAGCAAAGATTCTCATTATTACATTTTTAAATGTGACCACTATTCATCCTTTGGGTTACGTAGTTTGAATGTTACTGACCATACAAATAGGGCAGCAATGATTGAGTAGCCAACTACTGTCTTGGCTGAACCTTCAAGCACTACCCAAGCGATGAACATTCCAAGGAGTGTCCATAGTTGATTTGCTATATCTGATAAGAAGTTCTTCATTATGGTTCTCTCCTATAGGCGGCTAGAGCGGCAGCACTTGCTGCTGTGGTTGCGATATTTCCAGCAATGACTGCTGCGATTACTACCTTCTCTGACTTTTCCCGAACTTCGGGAGTCATATCCGCCCCTACATTTCCAAGCGCAGCCAAGGCTGCTGCTGGGTTAGTGAACAACTCAGATACAAACTCTGATGGATTCTGTAATAGTTCAACTTGAACTGCTACCTCTGCTGTAATTACTACACCATTGTCCAGTTCAACTGGAGTCTCTGGTGGTAAGTCTTTGTATTCAATTCCCGCTTCAGCCAAAGTTTCTGTAGTGATTGCATCTCCGCTAGTGATAGCGTCTGCTATCACAGCAGCAACAATCGCTTGAGTTTCCTCTTCAGTTACAACTCCATCAGACTTAGCATCATCAACAACTTGTACGGAATCTTGTACAACTTTTGTTGGCTCAGGTGTAGGAGTAATTGGAACAGGTACGACTACTGGCTCAGGCTTTGGGGGTGGAGCAGGAGTAGGTGCTGGCGTAGGTATAGGCTTTGGCTTTTCCTCTTCGGCTTTTTTCTTTGCTTCTTCTTCAGCCTTGATTCTTTCTTGCTCTGCCTTTATACGTTCTTGCTCAGCCTTAATGCGTTCTTCTTCAGCACGCTTAGCCTCTTCTGCTTGCTTCTTGGCTTCTAGTTCGGCAACGCGTGCCTTCTCTTCGGCAATCTTTGCTTTCTCTTCAGCAATCTTTGCTTCGGCTTCAGCCTTAATTCTTTCTTCTTCTGCCTTCTTAGCATTCTCTTCTGCTATGCGAGCATTCTCTTCTGCTTGCTTGCGAGATTCTTCAGCAATACGGGCATCTTCTTCTGCTTGCTTCTTGGCATCTTCAGCAATTTTGGCTAAAACTTCAGCCAAAATTCTATCTGCCTCAGCAATACGGGCATCTTGTTCTGCCTTTAATCTTGCTTGTTCTGCAGCAATATTAGCCTGGCGTTGGCGTTCTTGTTCAGCAGCCGCTGCTGCTTGTCTTGCTAATTCTTGTTGGCGTGCTAGTTCTGCTGCGATAGCGGCTTGCCTTGCAGCCTCTGCTGCTATGGCTTGTTGCCTGGCTTCTGCTTCAGCAGCCTGTCGTGCTGCTTCTGCTAATGCTGCTTGACGTACTGATTCTATTCGAGCAGCCTCTGCTTGCGCTGCTTGTCTTTCTGCTTCAACACGTGCTGCTAATTCTTCAGGTGAAGGACCAGTAGGAGTTGGCGAAGGAGAAGGCTCAGGTATAGGCGCAGCGCCAAAGACAATATCTACTTGATTAGACCATACTGAATACAAACGTAGTGTGTCATTGTCTGAGCGCACTCTAAATGTCCACTGAGTATTAGCAGGTTGATTAAAATTCTGTGTGAAGTAAGCAGTTGGAAAGGTCATAGTAGTTCTCAATGAAGATTCATCTCCACCGTTACCAGTTGCTACAGCCCAACCTGAACCAGAAGGAACCCAAAAGAAAATTGCGTAACGTTCTGGTTGTTTAGTTCCACAATCAGGAGCATTCCATCTTATAACTGTATTGATTGCTTCTTGAGTTACAGTTAGATTTGTTGGTGGACAGATTGTATTTTCTTCTGCTTGCCCTAATGGTAGAAACAAAAGAGATGTTCCAAATGCTAAAGCAAATACTGCTAATGTGCTAGTCCTTCTCGCAAAGGAGTAAATAAATTTGGTCAATTCTTTCTTCCAATCGGTTCACTTGGTCTTTCACGGAACCGCCCCCATTTGGCTTTAACTCATATAAGTAGTGCTTCACTAGCCAACGTACGCCACCAGCAAATGCTGCAGTGATAGTTACTACTGAAACTGTTAATGCTGCCCAGTCTGTTGCTGTCATTACACTGTCCTTACGGTTATCTCTATAACGCCACCAAAACCATCAAAGCGTTTATCAGGTGGGGTCATGCGGGTAAATGTAACTTGTTCGATTACTGCTTGTCGTGATTCTCCTGTTGTCAAGTCTTGCCAAGTCAGAACATCGCCTGTCTTTTCAATCTCTTCTAACAATTGAATACGTTCAAAGGCTCTGCCCTCAAACCCAACTACAGTATTAAACCTGTCAGTCTCAACATCGAAACAGTAAACAGGAAATCTAATTACTCTATTACGTGGAGTAGCAATAGTTGCCTTTGCTTGGTAGCCCTTAAAGGTTGGACCAGCAGTTGTAGTAGTTGCATCTCTATCAAATGTAAACTTATATGCAATAAACTCTTGCGCTACTTCAGGTTGAGATGTTGTTACTTCAACTGCATCTACACCTAAGTTGTATGTGATGTGGTCATACTGTGTTTCAACACCAGTTTTTTCTGTAGCAATAGATGACAGTGTAAACTCACCAGATGTAAATGTGCCACGTCCAATAAGACGCTTATAATTTTTAGGTTCCAGAGTAGAAAATCTAATTTTACCCGTAGTTATAGAACCAGATGATGCTAAAACTGTGGCTGACTGAACGGCAATGCCGTTGCTGCCTGATGTAGTAAATGCTATCTGGTCAGTATTGCCTATGAAATCTACGCTAGTTGCGTATCCTGTAGCAGTGCTAAGGTAGGCATCCTTAGCGTAAGCAAAGCGTAATGTTTCAATTTCACTACCTAAATCAATACGATATAGACCAGCATATCCGCCGATAGAACCAGTAGCCCATACAAATCTATCTCTAAACGCAAAGTCATAAACACCATTAGAGTCTTCAATGATTAGTGGGCCATAATTGATTGAGCCGTCTTGGTCTGAGACAACTGCGGCTCTTACGCCCTTGCTTGTGCCAAGCATTAAGTAACCAAGATAGTATTCAATCTTGTTTATATACTCACCAATTGGTAGTTGCGCAGCAATTATACCAGAGGTAAGCGTTGGCATAACTCCAGCAGTAGATAGGGTAAACTTATAGATAGCAGAGTTGCCACCAGCGTAGCCAGCAGCATAGATAGCACCGCCTGATTCAGATATTGATGTCCAAGTCCAAGCAGTATTAGGGTGGGTATAGATAGGTGTTGGTAGCGTGGTCTTAAGAAACTTACCAGTAGTTGCTGCGGTAGTTACGGTGGCAGAACCTACGACATAAGAAAATGTAGTAGCAGAACCAACAGCGGTAACTGTCGCAGAAGTATTGTACGCTGTAAAAGGTGCTGGTAAATCAGTAACAGTTACGGTGTCGCCAACAATTAACCCATGCGCTGCGCTGGTGGTGAGGGTAACAGTACCGCTTGCCACCATAGCATTATTAATTGTAGAAGAATAAGCCGTAGCAGTAGTTAACTCGTAGATAGAATTAGTAACAGCACCAACAAGGCGTTGTTTAACCCAAGCAAGAGTGGCACGTGTGCCAGTTACATAGTACTCAGTCCATCCCACAGAGGCTGCGTTAAGAGGACCAACGTAGATATGGTCATTGTCTGCTACAAATAATCTTGTGCCATCTGTGCATACAGCGCCATCTAAGATGTTGCCAAGGTTAGTAGGGGCATAAGTTGTTACTACTGTGCCATCTGCTTGAAAAGATTTAATTGTAGTAGAACCAGGAATATATCCAACAACTACATTAGTTGTACCACTTTGTGCGGAGATAAGTTTATAAATACCACTAGTGACACCAGACATATTGGCTGTCTCTTTAAGTAGAGTTACCTGTCCTTTAGTCCACACATCTACATTGTCTGAGTCAGCAAAACGGTAGTTAACTGTTTCACCTGCAGATGGGTCATAGAACTTAATTCCCGTACCATTGTGAAAAGAAGACTGACTTCTTAACCAGAAACCAGTAAGTGATTGTTCACCTGGTTCAGTACCATTATCAAACTGGTCTTTACGAAACGGCGCAGTTTGACGAATGTATGGTCTTTCATCATTAATAGCATAGAAGAATGGAAGTCCACCTACTGCTACATCATATGACTCATTAGTGTTTTGCCAGATAGAAGTAGATGAAACAATACCTAAGTCAACAGCAATAGCACGACCAACGCTGGCAGTAGCAGAGCCTCTACCTTCAGTTATATCTCTTGTTGCCATTGCTACTCCTTAGATAAACTCGTTTGATTCCATAATATCTACACCAGCAAGAGCATCATGTTGATGTTCTTTGCTGCAGTTTTCACATTGTTTACACACTGTGACTCCTTAAAATTGGTGCATTTCGTTGGTGCAATCCCAGCGGCAAGTTGCTTCATTTAATATTGCTTCATCGTGACATTTAGGCGAGATGAAAGCATCACGGGCGGCATCGTAAGTATCGCCAATGCCAGCGTATTTAAATCTTATGTTTGCGTTGTAAGAAGTTTGAATCCAAGTTCCACCTAATGATTCCATAAAGGCTTGACCTTCATCAGGTTCATTGTTATCACCTACAAGTACGCGAACAACAATATTATTTTCATCTATTTCAGCCCAATGACTCACGCTGCATACCTCACAATCACAATACCTGAACCACCAGCCGCACCATTTTGGTTAGAACCACCAGAGTTTCCACCACCACCACCGCCACCACCTGTGTTTGTAGTACCAGCAACCGATGCACTTGTTCCACCACCTGTGCCACCACCACCTGTGCCACCTGCTTGACCAGCACCAGTTGCGTTGCCAGCGCCACCGCCGCCAGCATAATAACCACTAGCACCAGTTGAAGTTGCACTTGCCCAATCGCTCCAAGTGTTTTTACCAATGCCCCCAGCAGTTCCACTCATACTTGTTGCTGTGGCACCAGCCGCGCCTGAGCCACCACCACCTGCATTGCCGCCACCAACATTCTCATCGAAATAACCGTTGCCGCCAGCATTGCCATAACCAGTTGCTCCGCCACTTGTACCTTGGTTACCAGCGCCACCGTTTGTAGTAGTACCGCTACCGTAACCACCGCCACCGCCTGAACCACCAGCAGAACTGTTGTTTTCTCCTGCCGAACGGTTACCACCTCGACCACCGCCGTTAGCGGTAATCGTGTCCATAACTGAGTTGCTTCCATTTGTGCCAGCAGCGCCGCCTTGTACGGCACCGTTGCCGCCACCGCCAATAGTAACTGTATAATTATTTGTAGTTACTGACTTACCAGAATGGTAACAAACTCCACCTGCGCCGCCGCCGCCATTTTGAAACGCACCACCACCACCGCCACCAGCAACAACTAAGACTTCAACAGTCTTAGAACCTGTTACGGCAAAAGTTCCGCTGCTTGTAAAGGTGTGATATTTAAAACCACCGCTTGTAACAATTGTTCCCCCAGTAGCAGAGAATGCTTTAGATGCAGATATGGCACTTGCCATAATTCCTAGCATTGGTGTCATTATGCTAAATCTCCAAACACTATCCAACTATTAGCAGCAAGTTTCTTGCAAGTAGCACCAGAGTTAGCAACACGTAGTTTAGGTGTAGCACTTGTAGCACCTGTTGAAATTACAGTTGTAGTGCCAGGAGTTACGGCACCAATAGTTGGTTGACCTGCACCAGTAATCCAAAAAACGTTAATCTCTGTGCCTACGGCAAAGTTAAATGTAGCATCTGTTGGAATGTTAAACTGTTGAGTAGCCGCATTGTTCATTGAGAACAATTGACCTTCATCTCCACTAGCAAAAGTATATGCAGCAGTCTTGGCAGTGTAAGTTGATGAAATTTTAGGGCTAGATATTACTGGAGCAGTAAGGGTCTTGTTGGTAAGAGTATCTGTGGTTGCTTTACCAACTAAAGTATCAGTTGATGTAGGCAATGTAAGTGTTCCAGTATTAACTATACTTGCTATAACTGGAGTAGTAAGAGTAGGGCTAGTACCAAAAACCAAAGCACCAGTACCAGTTTCATCTGAAATAACACCAGCAAGTTCAGCAGATGTTGTAGCAGCAAGTGTTGACAGTTTATCTGTAGTTACCACTAAAGTTTTAGTGCTTGGAATAGTAGTCCCATTAATAGTACCAGCAACAGTAGCACCGCTAAGAGTAGGTGTTACAATAGTTGGGCTTGTATCTACTACAAATTTAGTTCCAGTACCAGTTTGAGATGCAATTGAAGTTGCAGAGCCAACAGATGTAATTGGACCAGTCAAGTTAGATGGAGCAAGAACTGTGTTGTCAAGATAGTATTTAGTAACTACATCTTGAGCATTTGTAGGGTCACCTACACCAGTAATTTTATTAGTTCCCATAGCAATAACGCCAGACATTGTTCCACCAGCAAGTGGTAGCATTGTGTCAGCGTAAGCCTTAGTTGCTGCATCAGTTGATACTGTAGGAGTTCCAAGACCAGTAATCTTGCTAGTACCCATAGCAATAGCACCAGACATAGTGCCACCAGCAAGTGGCAACTTAGCAGCCAGAGAGTTGGTTACAGTAGTAGCAAACGATGCATCATCACCAAGTGCTGCAGCCAACTCATCAAGAGTATCTAAGGCTCCAGGCGCTGCTGCAATAAGGTTAGTTATTTGTAAGTCTGT